>Ga0155373_113_pt1 | contig 71423 bp, 80 predicted proteins | sample RifCSPhighO2_02_FD_106341 | JGI IMG/M metagenome (GOLD analysis project Ga0155373, IMG submission 106341) | Candidatus Staskawiczbacteria bacterium RIFCSPHIGHO2_02_FULL_42_22 | reverse complement strand
CACTGCATTTAAGGAATTAAACCACCCTTGAATGCAGAAATCTCTTCGTAAGTAGCTCGGACAAACTTTGAAGGAAACGAAAACGAGCGAAAGGGAAGAAAAGTATTTTGACAATTTTAATAACGTATCTTGGATGACCAAATTACTTTTTATTCATTCGCGCTTGGCGCGAATCGCGGATAATCACGGATTTATTCGCGGATTAACGCGGATGCGTTCGTCATTGCGAGGAGTCCCGATCGCAATCGTGGACAACGAAGCAATCTTAAGAGTCATTTGGTCATCCAAGGTAAAATAGTAGACGCGAAAGCGATTGAGTTTTTGTCTACTACCCTTCTTTTATTCCGCTATGCGGATGCGATCCTAATCTACGAATAGCATCCGAATGATACGAATAGTGGAATGAAAGAAGGGGATTATGGTAATCTCTGAAAAACGTGAATCTCGAATTTGGTAGCTGGAATCTGGAATGGAATATAGAATTATGAATAGGGAATTCCCTATTCATCTATTCTATGAGCTTGGTGAATAATAGTTTTTTTCGTCATTGCGAACCACAGTGAAGCAATCTCAATTCGCTTTTTTAAGATTGCTTCGTCGCCCCGCCCGCGGGCGGGGCTCCTCGCAATGACGATCTTTGGCATTATTCACCAAGCTCTTCTATTCAAGCTCCTAGCTTCAAGCTCCAAGATTCATACTTTTTCCCCTTCTTTCAGGTCACCGTGGGTAATCGTAACATTTGTCCTTTTTAGAGGTTGTCCGGATTTTGTTTTGCAAAATCACGGATCCTCGATGTAATCGGGACATGAACGTTACATTACGATGATTTGAAAGAAGGGGGTCAATGCGACTTCCGAAAACTTTCTTTTCCGCCAAAATTTGGGCGGAGGAAGGAAAAAATGAGCAAGGAAAAATTTCTTCTCCTCCTTTCTATTCTTCTGGGCTGTGAAGCCCGGAAGAAAAAGGGGGAGGCATCCCAGTCCCGCCCGGACTGGGATGCGCAACGAGATTATTGGGCCGAGCGCGCTCGCGCGGCCCAAAGGGAAGGGGAGCACGGGCTCCCCAAAGAAAAAAATTAGGTTTATCGGGACGGGGGAGCAGAGACGAAACTCTGCGACTCCCTCCCTTCTTTCAAATCATTATTTTAGTAAATAATAATCACTGACTACTCTTGAAATTATAGTAGATCTTCAGAATGACAATGCGATTTAGTGATTTGAAAGAAGGGATACGCATGTACCCCTCCCAGTAAATGGGTTTCCTGTCAGCCATTACAGGGAGCCCTTAAAAAAGGAGAAGAAAATGGCGATCGCGATTCAGACGGGCTCTTTTGGCCGCGGCCTTCACGAGATTCCTTTGGAGCTCCCGCCGCAAGGCAAGAAGCTCCTCGACCGCTATTGTGCGGTCAAGGGAATCTCAATCGATAATATCACGGATGATATTATCGATTGCGGAGTCGAAGAAGCGTTTTTCCAGGCCGTGTGCGACAGGGTTGTCGCGGCGGGGCTGGGAATCGTTCTTTTCGAGGAACTCGTTCGGGCGATGGATCGTCGCAACGAGCGCCAGGCCACGGAGGCGGCCGAGAAGCCGCCCAGGAACAGAGTCCTGGCGCGGATCGGGCCGGACCGTCGGCCGGAGGCCGAATAAAGACATGACGTCTTTCCAACGCTCGGGACAACCTGCTTTGGTTAGTAGGTTGGCGTTGGATAAAAAAATGTCCTGGTTTTTGAAAAGAGGAGCGCGGTGTTACACGTAAATGTGTTTACCAAGCTCCTCTTCTCTTCTTAGATCCTGAATTTTATTTCGGGGTTTAAGTGGGAGAAATCAACAATCTCGTCATTGCGAGGAGTCGCAACGACGAAGCAATCCAGATTGCTTCGCTGTGGCCCGCAATGACATGTAAAAAAAATCCTCACAAAGATATTTGCAAGGACGACATGGTGACCATTATAACCCAAGTTCGTATTGGGCTTTAGCTTGGGCCTTAATCCGTTCCACTAATTCAATACCTTCTTGGTTGGGTAGCCATTCAATGGCGCATTTTACCAACTTCGGAGCCCTATTTACCAGAAATTTTTTTACTGCCCGAGTTGCGGTATCAGTGTCAAGGACATCTGAATCAGCCCGAATTCGGTATCCAATCGGATCCGGAACAAGAGCTCGCGGGTCGGTAATTGCCAGACGAATGGCCGATTCTGGATCAATTTCCAAAAGACGTATGATGCGCTTTTGGCGGTCAAGCGCGTGGGCGAGGGGATCCAGTAACGTTCCAAGGTAGGCCACGCGGTTATTTGGACCAACGAAAAAGATTTTTACCGCGACGCCATCTTCATTGTCAGGAGACATAAATGGTTCCCCGGCTAAACAGATAAATGTAGGCGGTGGTTTAGAAGATAATTCATCAAGCAATTCCTGGGTTGGAAGGCGAACTTTGTCAAAGCGTTCCTGATCAGTGTGGTTTAATTCTAACCACAATATTTTCCAGGTAGTGGATGCCAAAGCCAACTGATCGTTGCTAAATTCCATAAGATTGCCTCTTTCTGAAACGGTGTAGAATTGGAAAAGAGCGAACAATTGGAAAATTATGACATATAATTAAAAATAATGCAAATTTCGTTAGTGCCGCAAATAATTTTTCCGCGGAAAAATTATTTGCGGCATTCGCGAATCGTGTTGTTGTTGCGGGTTCTCTGCAGAACAGCACGATTGCAACGTGGGGAAATTTCCCCGGAAAGGAAATGCCATGAAGAAGAATATTTCCGCCGTTCGCGGTTTCGTTCATTCCGCGCCGGCCTTGGTGGTGGACAGCACCGGCCAGGCGGAGCCGGCTCTTCGGCCCATGGACGACAGGGAAGTCGTCCGTTGGGTTTTGGAGAACGGCGAAAAGGCCGACGATGGTATTCTGGCGAACAAGACCAAGGAACAAAAGTTTCTGGTCTCCGCCGGTGTCGAGGCGCAGCGGCGCATCGAATCCGCTGAAGAGGCGGAGCGCGCGCGCCAGGCCACGGAGGCGGCCGAAAAGCCGCCCCGTAAACCGGCCGCCAAGATCGGCGCGACCGCCAAGCCCGACCGCACCGCGGTCGAGAAGACGGTCGCCGAAAAGGCGACAAAGGCAGCGGCCCTTGTGGCCGATTTCAAAAACTTCCTCAAGAAGGGAGAGCCGAACGACGCCGAGGTCGTTCTGACGGAACTCCGTCAGGCGACCATACAGGCTGGTCTGCTGCGCGTTCTCAAGGGGTCGATCGCGCGGCGGAAGCAGTTTTTCCGCGACGCTGTTGCCGCCGTTAAGGCGGCGAAATTCGCGCGCGATATTATCGCGTTGCGGCGCGCCCGCGATCGGAATCTCTGGGCGGCGGCCAACTGCGCCCAAACCCGCGGCAGGTGCGGTGTTGCCCACACGGGCAAGACCGCCCGCGAACGGGCCAAGGTCAAGGGACCGAAGCCCGAGCGGGTCGGGCCGAAGCAGTCCCAGAAGGGGACTGGCAAGGCCCGTTCGTAAGCAATGAAGCTTACGCGACCCACCTTCGCATGAAGCTACGGTGGGTAAGACTGACTGGCACACCAGTCGATAGGAGTGTGCCGAAACGGTTTTTCTAAAAAACTCGTTTCACCGTAAAAGGTCTTGGTGGACAGACCCAAAAAATCCACTGCCTTCGCAACGTGTTGCAAGGCATGTTTACAAGAAGGCGGGCATTGGTTTTGCCCGCCCCTTCTCTTAGCTCGTTAATGCGATGCTAATATGCCAATGCATACTAATAATACCAATATCGCTTTAGTGATTTAAGAGAGGGGAAATAACAGCGAGTTGCCCGCTGTGTGAGAAAAAATGTTTTCGCAGAAGGCAACCTGCGGAATTTTCTCCGGGGAGGGGAAAATGGCACAGTTGACGAAGGGGATGTATGGGGGCGAGATCCTTGCCAAGCGAGGCCTTTTTGGGCTTCGTTGTGGCCAGTGCCGTGGGGACGACTTCGTCCACAACGGCGGTTGGTACAACCGAGCCGGGGAAAAGCTCGGTTTTGGCGATCTCGCCCCAGCGGATTTCCTGGAGGTGTCCAATAATCTGGAGGATGGTGAAATGTTCATCATTCTTTCGGAGTCGGACTCCTTTTGGAAGTTCGTCACCCGTCCGGGTATCATCGGCAGCATGGCTGCCGTGAAGCCCGATGTGGAGGCGCCTGGGGTGGAGTATGTGGCGGAACACGCCATGTACGTTATCGCCCGACACCAGTTCTACTTCGTGGATCGCTACGGCCGCAAGGAAGGCGTGGTGACCATGGGGGGTCTGGATTTTGGAGTGATCAGCAAAGAAGAGGTCAATCAGCTCATTGCTGGATGATTTTTTCTTTGCGACTAGGCGGGCCGCGACGCCTAGGATAAAATCAAATCGCCAATGGGCGGTCGTGTGATGTGGTTTCAGGGCGGTCTTTTGGTAAAAGACCGCACCTTTTCTTAGCTCATTAAACGATGAATCTAGAATCTGGTATCTTGTAGCTGGAATAGAATACGGAATAATGAATCTGGTAAAATTCTAAATTCATCTATTCTATTCAAGATTCTAGCTCCTAGATTCAAGATTCAAGTTTTAGTGACTTAAGAGAAGGGTGATTCCCATCTTTTATTTTTTGGCCCAGTTGGTGGCCAAAAGAGCAAAAAAATCCAACAAGGAGGAGAAGAATGTAATGGAAGTTACATTCCTTTCCGACCTGGCGCATCCGGATGGCTACGAAGCCGTCCGAGAAGCGCTCTGCCGGTTCGATTGCCGTAAGGCAATCGTCGAAACCGACGAGCGCTTCCGTCCGTTCGCGGACGGTGTGCATTTGGTTGCGTGCATTGAAACCACGCGACCGATGCGCACTGTCCGCCTCGCGATGAGCGAGGACGGACGGACGTGCCGGGTTATCGGCTGGAGCAAGTAATTGCTCTGGCCGATTGGAGCCTTCGGCGGGCTCTTGAACTCAGTTTTTCCTTTTCGGAAAAACAGCCGTTAAAAAAATGTTTTTTTGCCGGAACTTACCGGCAACCGTTTTGAACTCGGCTAGTATCAAAACGGCACTTAAATCTAGCCCAAGGAGATATGAGTATGCAAATACTCATCATCGCCACGGCCGTGCTGGGAGTGACCCTGGCGTGGGTGGTTGCGATCGAGCGGCTGCAGCGCAGCCGTTCGGAAGCGACCCGAAACGTGGGGTTCTTCCTGTGCGTCATCGGGTGCTTCACGATGGGACCACTCATCGTGGGCACCTTGCTGGCGTACGGCCTGCTCATCCTTTTGGGGATGAGCTGACGTCGTGGAAAGACACGACCGCCTGAGCCGGCGGAATGGACTTTTCGAGTCCGAACGAAAAGTGATAATAGGCTTTCGGACACGAAGTGGTGGGCGAGCGAGCGCCCATACCCAAGAGCCAGTAATGGCTTCTCGCAAAACGGTTGCGTGGACTTACCGTAGAAATGGTCCATGGTTTCGGATCGGCGCATGGTTTATGTGTCGGTCCTCTTCTCTTAGCTCATTAACGATGAATCTATAATCTCGTATCTTGTAGTTGGAATAGAATAAGGAATAAAGAATTCTGAATTCAACATTCTGTTCAAGCTACCAGCTACAAGATTCTATATTCACCGTTTAACGACTTAAGAAAAGAGAACATTTCTCTGGCCGCCGGTGCCCGGCAGGATTGGCACCACATCTTGAAAAAAGGATGACGCAATGACCGCGTCAAAATTCTTTTTTAAGATGTACGAATTGCTCGAGGACGCCAGGGCCCATGGCTCAAAGCGTTCCTGGGCAATTTTGTGGCGCTTCATTCAGAAGCGCCACACGTTCCCCGGTATACCGGAATTGCCAGGGGAACGGGAGGCGGCCTGGTTGGCCGCCCGCCGCCTGTGGGGTCACAGGTGGTGAAACGGTTTTCAAGTGGATCAACCGAAGGGTTGGTCCTCTGTTCTTAGTTCGTTAAACGATGAATCTAGAATCTGGTATCTTGTGGCTGGAATAGAATACGGAATAATGAATCTGGTAAAATTCTAAATTCATCTATTCTATTCAAGATTCTAGCTCCTAGATTCAAGATTCAAGTTTTAGTGGTTTAAGAAAAGAGAAAGAGGCAAAAGATTGCTACCGTCATTGCGAGGAGCCCGCAGGCGACGAAGCAGGGTACAGTACTGCACCCTGCGAAGCAATCTTGATTATTATCGAGATTGCCGCGGCCTTGCGAGGCCTCGCAATGACGACTAGAAAGGAGAAAGTTTGCAAGAGAAATTTATCGGGTCTGCGATCGAGGCGGCCAGGGGTGCCGTTTCGTATCGCGATTTTTTGGTCGGCTGCGCCATGTTGGTGCAACGGGCCGACGGAAAACGAAAGATTTTTACCGGCGCCAACTGGAAGCCCACTAAAAATGGGCCGAAGTTGTGCGCCGAACGGGCGGCCTGGAGGGCTGCCCTTGCCAACGGTTTTACCAAACTGTTGGCCGTTTGCGTTTCCGGCGAACCCCAGCCGGATACACACAGCGGAATTGTGACGTGCACCTTGCATCCCTGCAAGGGGTGTCGGCAGATGCTTGAACGCATCTGCGGTGGGGACACGGTTGTCCTTACGGTGCGCAAGAGCTCTCCTTGGGTGGTTGAAAAACACACCCTGGGAGAGTTGTTAGAATTGCACAACGGCCACAGGGTTTGTCGTGCTTAGTTTTTTGTTGGTTTGGATCGGCGCAGGGTTTACGCGCCGGTCCTCTTCTCTTAGTTCACTAAAACGAGAAAATAGAATCTAGAAAGTAGAAAATAGAAGTCCGACCGTCGGCCGTATTCTATTTTCTACTTTCTATTTTCTATATTCTATATTCTCAGAGTAGCGAATTAAGAGAAGGGGATTGAAAAATCTTTTTCACAGGGCCAGCCATGGCCCGCCAAGGTTTGTTAGCGGTAAAACTTTTTGAACGGTTCAAGAAGTTTTATTATGCGACAAATCTAAACGAAAGGGGCAAATGAATGGCAATGGGACTGATCGCACGGGTGTTGAATCGACTCCGCGAGAAGGCCGCAGCCGAAAGGTTGCGCGCTTTTGCGTTGTCGCCCACCACCAATGGGTGGGAGGAGGCGTTGCCGTTCGAGGTCTACGAGGCCTACGGCGCCGTCCATGAGCCCGTGGAAAATTTCCTCCCGGAAGAGGAGGAAAGCGATGACGAGGTCTATGACCTCGAAGATTCGCCCAAGCGCGTTCGTATGCGGCCAAGTCGCCGCGACGGAGCGACGCGTCTGGACAACCGCAAGCCGCCTCAGGGTATGAAAACCCTGAGGCGCTGGCTGAAGGCGCAGGTCGGCCGGCCGTGGGACCAGGTCCTGGCGGATCTGATCGCGCACCGCCTGCCCAAGCGTGCGCGGGAAGTGGGTCATCCGCCGCTGGATGGCTACGGGCGCTTTTTGAGGCGATCCATTCATCCCCACTTTAAGGGGGTGAAGTTTCGGGAACTCAAAGAGACGGCCGAGCGTATGGTTCTGTCCGTTTTGGACGAGAGCCAGGTGATTTGGCCCGGGGACCTGTATCGGGACAAAGCGGACATCATCCGCCTCAAGCCCCGACTGCCCCATGTGCGCTCGCAGGAAACCTGGTGGAGCGAGTTGCCCACCGGTGAAATCGCCGTGCGGGTCAAGGGTATGTGGCACGCCCTCACGACGCGCGAGATGCCTCGTCCTCTGGGCGAGCATTACTACTCTTGGACGCGCGAGGGTTTCCGCGGCCAGGTGGGTGACTTCTTCTGCCGATATTATCCTCAGCGAGAATATCGGCAGTCCCGCGATGAAGCGGATGGCGTCCGGCACTGGCTCCCGGTGTCGACGGTCCATCGCCTCACCGGCAAGCGCCAGCTCGGCAAGGCGGAGCTCAGGCGCCTGGGCCTCCGCTAAGAACTAAAACCTCGCCCAAGGGTTTAAAATTTAAAACAGATAGGGAAGCCAAAGGTCAAAGATGGTTTTCTTTGGCTTCCCACTTTCTTTCAGTTCATATACTTTACATCATTGCGAACCGGAGATGGGGCGAATTTGTTGCGACAAATTACGCCTCGCGTCTGGCCAGTGAAGCAATCTCGCATAAAATTAGATTTCTTCGCAGGGTGCAGTACTGTACCCTGCTTCGTCATCTGTGGATTCCTCGCAATGACGGTGAAGAATGTGATTTGAAAGAAGGGAGAATTTCTTTTCAGGGTCTGCCATGACCCGCACAAAAGGAGGTAATCATGGCAGATGAATGGGAGGTTTGGTGGAACTCGGTTTCGGCGGAAGAATCTCCGAAAACCGAGGAGGAACCCGTCAAGGATGACGAGTTCGACCGCGTCCCGTTGCGGGAGGCCGTGCGCCTGCCTATGCGACAGGCGCGCTGGTGGTACGATCTCGCTGACAAGCGAGAATCGCATCGGCGCAAGCGCGGCACCCAAAAGCCGCGCCATAAAAATGTGCGGCGCGGGTACGCCCGTAGCTAATTAAAAAACTTGGAGGCCGAAGATGGTTCTTCGGCCTCCATACATTATTTTAAAACCGTGATAAAAATTTGTTTGCAAAAATACAATATAATCTAATTTCCGAAGCTTCGGAAATTGGAGTATCGTCATTGCGAGGAGGCCGCAGCCGACGCGGCAATCTAACGCTCAACGGAGATTGCTTCGGGCCTCCGGGCCCTCGCAATGACGGACGAGCGGCGGCCCCGCGGGGCCGCCGCAAAGTCATATTGTAATCAAATTTTTCTTTCGGTTTTCCCGAAACGATCGGGAATCGAAGAAAAAGATGCAGATGTGCGCAAATCTGTGTCTTTTGTTTTTCAAATTGCGCAAAAGGAGTTTCGTATGATTTCGGTCAGTAATCTGCTGGCTAACACCTCGACTGCGATCACGCATCAGAACGAGGTTGTTTTGGTTTTCTCCAAAACCGGACTGGCGGCTATCGAAGCCCTAAAACAGTTTCATAGAGCACAGAACAGTAGAGATATCAAGGGTATGGAATCCGCGCTCAAGCAGCTTGATCGCGATGATTTCGAAAAACCCCTGGAAATGCTTTTCATCACGGCGGCGCGTTTTGGCCAATATTTGCGCCAGGCCAAAAATAGCTACAACAAGATCAAGCGCATCGTCGAGCGCCCCGCTAAATTGGTCAAACGTGCCGAAGAAAACCGACAGCGGAATGCCAGCCGGCGAAAGCAAGGGAATTTACGCTGATTGGCCAAGCGTAAAAAATAATCTCCTAAAAGGCGAGCGGGGTTTGTAAAACCCGCTCGCCCCTTTCTCTTAGTTCGTTAAACGATGAATATGGAATCTCGTATCTGGAAGCTGGAATAGAATACAGAATAATGAATATGCGGGTAAAATTCTAAATTCATCTATTCTATTCAAGATTCTAGATACTAGATTCAAGATTCAAGTTTTAACGACTTAAGAGAAGGGAAGTGACCGTGTTCTCATTATCTTTCCTGCCGCGCTGGCAGAGAATATAAGGACACGAAAACGGCTTTTCTTGAATGGAAATACTTGTTTGCCCCTTCTATAAAGTTCCGATACGTTATCGGATCTTTTTGAGGGAACATTTTTTTGAAAGGAGGCCGAAAACGGCCACCGGAAAAAAGGCAGGGTCGCCCCTGCGGGTGTTGTCAGAATTTTTCAACGCCGATCTTGGCGTTGATTGCTGCACTATCCGGTGCAGCAAGTGTAAATGCCAGTGGCGCGAAAGCCGCGTCCCTGGCGGAGAGTTCTACCCGGACGCCGGCACATACGTTGCTGGGCCGGACGGCTCTCCTCAGGGTTGCCCGCACTGCCACCCTGAGTTTTTTGGAGTTCTCGCGCGAGTTATTTTGGGCGTAAAGCCCAAACCCCGGCGCGGAATGTAGTTTGGTTTTTTGAGAAAATGGTGGGGTGTTGGACACCCCACCATTTTCTCCCTTTTCTCGGGTTCGCCACATGTTGTGGCGATTCGGAGGTGAAGATTTTTGAGGAGTTTTTTTTATGATGTGCGAAAATTGCAACGGTACCGGGTCGGTGGCGCCCTACGGGGCCAACGACACCTGTCTTTGGTGTCACGGTTCCGGAGAAGTGCAGGAAGCCGGGTTGGCCCATATAAACCGGGTTACCTCACCCACCAAGGCCGTGATCGATAGCCGATCTGGCTGGGGGGTGTATATTGCGGTCAAGGCCATTGAGCTGGCGGCCTGCTTGGTTGCGGCCGTCGTGATCGGCCTGGTCGCTTGGGCAATTGCCATGGCCCTCATGTGGCTGGGCGTGGTTTGATTTTTGGGGCGCCCGCTGTGGCGGGCGCCGCTCTGGCCGTGTAGTGCGGCGGAGCAACGTACTGAATCAGGAAAAGCGCGGTTGCGCTTTTCCTGATTCCCTTACGTGTGAAAACAAAATTTGTTTTTAGATGCAAGGGAAAACGTTTCCCTGGATCCCTAAACAAAGGAGGATATAATGATTAATTGGCTGTTATCGTACTTTGGTTTCCGTTGCCCGAAATGCGGCGGGAAAAAAGTAGAAACGGCGTATCAAAAACTGGAGCCAACCGTCGTAATGACGTGTTACCGGTGCAAAAAGTGCTTTCATCAGTGGCATTGGCGAAATTTTTGAGCCGCCTCTTCCATGGCCAAGGTCCGATTTTGTCGGACCTTGGCCCCTTTCTTTCAGTTCACATGTTTTTCATCATTGCGAGCCATAGCAAAGTAATCTAGATTGCTTCGCAGGGTGCAGTACTGTACCCTGCTTCGTCGCTGTGGCTCCTCGCAATGACGATAAAATTTTTGACTTGAAAGAAGGGAAGAGTCCGCTCTTCAATTGCCGTGTTGGCAATTTAGTAGGACACAAACTGGCTTTCTTTGAAAGGATAAGCCATGGAAAAGACCGGTACTCACAGTGGCGTTCTGCACTCGGATGAAGGATTCGGCGTTGCGACGCTGGATCTTCTCGGGATTCTTGGAATCCTGATCAGGACCCGAGACCCGAAGGCACTCGCCGAGTGCACCCGCCGACTGGATGTCGGCGGCAAGTACGACCCCGCCACAGGCGACTTCGACCACCACCAGAAGGGCGGTGCGGGCGTCCGTGAAAACGGAATCCCGTACGCGTCTTTCGGGTTGGTGTGGCGCCACTACGGCACCGAACTTTGTGGTTCGGAAGCCGTCGCGACGCTCATTGACGAGCGTCTGGTTCAGGGTATTGACGCCCTGGATTGCGGCCACGAACTGATCAGGGAATACGCGCACCAGGATGTGCGTGTTTATTCCATTTCCGATGCCATCTCGGCTTTCAATCCGAGTTGGCAGGAAAATCCCAAGCCCGAGGATTTCGATCGCCAGTTTCTGGCGGCGGTGGAGGTGGCCAAGGCCATTCTTCAGCGCGAAATCATCCGAGCGAAGGGTGACCAGGAGGCCACTTCGGTGGTCAAGGAGGCCTACCAACGGATGGTGGGCAGTACCAGTCCGCTGGGCCTGAAGGTGCTCGTTCTTGAGCGCTTCTGTCCGTGGCAGGAAACCCTTTTTGATTTGGATATCGAAGGGGTTATCCAATTCGTCGTCTTTCCGTCGGAAACGGGGGACTGGCGGATCCAGGTTGTGCCAGCCGCCAAGGGCGTTTTCAAAGCCCGGCGCGACCTGCCAGCAACCTGGGCTGGCAAGCGCGACGAGGAGCTCGCGCAGCTGACCGATTGTAAGGATGCGGTTTTTTGCCATAACGCCCGCTTCATTGCAGGCGCAAAGAGTAAGGAAAGCATCCTGCACATGGCCGAGTTGGCCCTTCGGTCGTAATTTTTTAAAGTTCGCATGGATGCGAACTACGATTTGATACATTGAGCAGTCAACATGGTTGTTAACTGCTCTCTCTCCCAAGGTTTACCAGCGCTCGTTGCGTTGGCAAGCTTTGGCCGAGGATGTTTTCATTTCGTCATTGCGAGCCGCAGAGAAGCAATCTCAAATTAAACGAGATTGCTTCGCAGGGTGCAGTACTGTACCCTGCTTCGTCGCCTGCGGGCTCCTCGCAATGACGAAAAACCGGAGGAGAAAAATGAAACTGTTTCGCGTTGTTTCGGCCGTAGTACCGGCCGAGTGCGAAGTAGGCGAACCCGCCGCGGCGGGTTCGTACCTGGTTTTCCGGGGTCCCGACGGGACCTCGGTGGTTACGGCTGCTTCGGCAGCCGGAGCATGGCCTCAGCAGAGAGCTGAGGAAGTGGCTCGGCGCCATGCCGGCGCCTACATGATACCGGCGCTTTGCGTCTGGTGCGGGAGGGAGCCCGTTGAGGGCTACCCTTGTCCCAGCCGGGACTGCCCTCCGAATTCGGAGGGCCTTCCGTGCGTGGTGCCAGGAGCGCACCACTGATTTGTTATTTTCGGTTAAGGCAAGCCCGCGTGGTTTTCTCGGGCTTGCCACTTCAATAAAATCCGCCAGCATGTTGCTGGTTGGTTTTTAGAAGTTGGGCTTTCCGTTTTCATGGCGGAGAGTTCTAAAAAATGAAAGGCAAAAACCATGAACGTGGAAAAAACGTACGAAAAGTTCATGTCCCTCCACACCGAGGAAAAAATCTACGTTCCCGGAATCGGGAACGGACTTTTCAAGGCGCTCCTGGTCGAGCTCAATAAGCTCGGCTGGGATGTTCGGCCGCCCAGCGCGACGGATGCGCTTTCGGTGGCCCAGCTCGAGCTCTTCGGGCGGTTCCCCGATGAGATCAAGCTGGCCTCACTCGGCCATTGGTCGGCCGCACGGGGAACCCTCATCAGATGCAAGAAGCAGCTGGTGGTGGTGGACGGGCGCCTGGTGGTGCGCTACGGCGCAACGGACGTTACCACGGACGGGGGCGCGGACATGGAAATCGTCCACCCTGTTTCTTTCCCGCTGACGGAGGACGACCTCCTTCTGACGCGGGTGCATTTTCCCATCGAGGAGCCCAGGAAGGGCTACCTCTGTGAGGGTGGTCGTCAGTGCGACCACGGGGCAGACGGCCCCCACTGGGTAAATGAGTAATTGTCAAAGGCCCTAATTCGGCTGGGCCAAAACACGGATGAAGCCGAACGGTTTTTTTAGCCAAACGCGCAACGGATTTTGCGCGTTTGGCTCTTCAATAAAGTTCACCGTTACTCGTTGTAATAATGGCGGACTTTACAGAAGTTCTTTTCACACCGTCATTGCGAGGTCTCGCAAGACCGTGGCAATCTCATTGTAGGGATTGCTTCGCCAGGCACAATACTATGCCTGGCTTCGCAGGGTGCAGTACTGTACCCTGCTTCCCTGCGGTTCGCAATGACAAAAACAGGAGAAGGTTATGAAGTCATGGATCGTGGCTAACCTGTTGGTTTTGGCAAACGTCGGATTTTTGGCTTGCCGATATTACTTCTTCGGCGAACCGGCCAATTGGAAGGAAATGGCCATTCACCACGGAATCCTGACGATTGCGGTCCTGTTTCTGATGGGGTTCATCCTCATCGGCGGCAAAGACCCGGATGACCGGCGCTGAATTAGGGGCGCGGAAGCGAAAGCTTTCGCTTCCGCGCCCTATTTTTATTAATGCGAATCTCGTTTGGCAAAATATAAAAAGAGTTTCGGCCGCCCCTTTGGCGAGCATCGCCTTTTGGCGGGCCTCTTCGCGGATAATTTTGCTTCGAGCTTCGTAAAAATGTGCTCGGCGTAGGCAAGCTACAAAGATGTGGACAAATTTGTTGCGACAAATTTGTCCACATCTTAACCTAAACATTTTTCCGAAGCTGGCAACAAAATTCTCTCGCAAATAGAGGCGATTGCCAAACGAGATTCGCATTATTAAAATTAAAGCATATTGATTATCCATCCACTAAAGATAATTTTCTGTAAATTATTTTTAGCGGGTGGATATGGCAAGACCCGCCTTCGCGTAAAGCTACGGCGGGTAAGGGAAAACAACCCACGGGAGTCCGTGTGTTTCGTTTCTCTAGCTCTGAAAGGAGCACCCATGTTCATTCGTTTCAAGCTCAAGGAGCTCCAGGCCAAGTACACTGCGGTGTATACTGGCCTTGGAGGCCCCGAGGAATTCCCGGCACCGGCGCGTCTGGTTTTCCGTGTAGTGAAGCTACTCGCAGAATACGGCCACGAGGCCCGTGCCTGCGACGTCGTCACCAACGGACTGCCCTGGCGCGTATCATGCAAGACCGTCTCTGGAGAGGCGACTCTTTGCATCTACGTCCGGGACATCGTGGCTCCCTGTGACCTGGCCGAGTACCAGGGAAACGAGGACGTGGAGGTTTCACAACTTCCATTGCCCGCGGATTTCCTATACTCGCCGTTCAAGGTGGCAGAGTAACTCTTTGAGCAAAGCAATTCATGGATGAATTGCCGGTTCCCCGGAGAATTTGCGACAGGGTTGTCGCAAATTCTCCATTCACTAAAGTTTACTAGACCTGTCCCTAAATAAGATTTGTTACGAAAATTACAGATTTTGAGATGAAAATTTGATAGAATTTTTCGGCTTGCCCATAGGCCCGCCGAAAAATTATTGCAAATTTTCAGCCAAAATATGGAATTTGCAGTAAAATCTTATTTAGGGACAGGTCTACTAACTCGTGGTTGGTGGACTGTAGACGAGGAAGTGTTTTTTTGGTTCGTCATTGCGAGCCGCAGCGTGGCAATCTCAAATTAAACGAGATTGCTTCGTCGCTGCGACTCCTCGCAATGACAAATACAGGAGAAGTGTCATGACAGTTTTGTTTTCTGATTTTCGGACAGCGGTGGTTATGGCCCCCCGCCACCATGGAGAGTCCTGCCCACGCCGTGGGTTGGATATCCACGTCTGTCCGGAGACGTGGAAGGAAAGACCTGAGTCGTCTTTCCCTGCCAACTGGCAGGACATCTGCGATGCCCGCCGAGCGCAGCAGCTCGGCCTCAGCGTCCAGGTTCCGGCACCCGTCTACGCCGACGGGGTATCGGGCTTGGCGCTTGACGCCGCGCGCCAGATGGCCCGAGACGCCATCCGCGGTCGGACACTGACCACGGACGTGCTCGGGTACCGTTGGGAGTACCCGATGGACGTCGGTGTGGACTATCCCGACGGCGCCTTTCCGAAAATCCGCCCAGTGCGGATCTCGGAAACGGAGATCGTGATTATCGATCTCCCGACGAGGTCGGGTTTTTCCCCGAGCTCGTGGCCGCTCCCCGAGGAGCTGGCCGATAAAAATTGGCACGGCCCTCGCCAGGCCATCCGCGACCGAGTTCCTGTCGAGCTCCATCAGGAGCTGGACAGAATCGAGCGCGATGCTCGGTTGGTGGCCGATCAGCATCGTGCGGCCGAGGAAGCCGCGGAGCGCCAGCGGCTGGCCGACAAATTCGGCGGCACCATCTGACCCAAATATAAACTTTAAGGCAGCAGAAGTTTTGTAGAATAATTATAATGAACCTTTCTACTTTTCAAACTGCCATGGTTTCCGCTGGACAATTTCAGCGGCAGGTTTCGGCGAGTTCGGTAAGGACTCGCCACAGGGAAGCGCCTGGCACAATGTGCGAAGCTTCCCTCTTTTTCTAAAAACATAAAAATTATCTTTATATTTTTAGAAAAGGTTAAAATAATTTCAAGTAAAAACTATTTTATCGGAAGAAAAATACGCATTTTATTGCCGAGGATAGCGCAGTCCATGAACGCATCGCAATGTGTTTATGGACAAACGACGCAGGCAATACCCGCCAAGAGGCGAGGATCGCCAGCGGGCGGCAGGGTTAATACCCCGCGCCTTGGCGCGGGTTCGGGGCTCTGCGCCTCTGGTCAGTATCCTTTATTATGCGACAAAAAGAGTGCTTATTTTTCTCTCGATAATTCAATGAGAGAATGGTTTCGCTGGTAGCCATGAAATACCAGTAATTCTTAGCCGACGTGCAGGTTTGTAACCGATCGTCGGAAGGAGTTTTCATGACTGAGCAGATGCAGGTTCGTTTTTCGGTTTCCGTTCGTCGTGACCCCCCGGAAATTACGGGTGAGATCACCTACGATTCCGGCAAGCGCCATAAAATCGTTTTCCTGAACGGATTCAAACAAAACTGGCAGACGTGGCGCGGCCAGCTTCCCAAGGATGGGGAGGAGTGGACTTGCGAGTTGGTGAAGGATACGAATCCTCACCAGCTCGGCAAGGGTGCTCTGATCGTCCGCCTGGTGCGGAAAGTGGAGGAAAAACTTTGGCGGGAATGTCAGGCCAACACCGAGGTTCAAGAACTCTTCGGCACCCGGCCGCCCAAGGTAACGTGCGTGACGCGGGTCGGCTTGCGCGATGAGCGCACTGACGACTTCCGTGTCTCCCGTGTCGAGGACATCAAGGCCGACTGGCCGGATAACATCCGCGCTCAGGCGACCGAGATGCTCTCGGAGTACCTCGCGGCCAAGGAGCGGTTCACTGGTATGATCCAGTGGCCGAGCCTGCCAAGCAGCGATCCCGACTCTCACGACTACGAAGTAGAGGTGGGTGGCTACAAATGCCGTACTCACACCTACGTCAGCGTGGGCGTCGGCGGTCTTCAGCGGTACTGGTCCCTTACAGGTCCGGTACACGTTGAGGGTCGTGCACAGTTGTTGAGCGACAAGCTCAGGGCGGAGCCGGGCAAAGGATTCCAGGTCACTCGCTACGGCGAGCTCTGGACCCTGTGTGCCATTTTCGACGGTTGTCTGCCGGAGTTTAAAGAACTCCAGTTTGACAACTGGGAAAATAGCAGCCATCGGGGACAGGCGGTTTGGGGGAAACTCCAGATTAGCATCAGCCCGAAGGCGCTGCTGGACGGCCCGCACACGATCGACGTGTTAAACGTTGATCGGTACGGGCAGGTCACCTGCAACGTCATGCTGACCGACATCGGCCTTACGGTCGAAGTCAAAGGGTTCAAGGTTGAACCTGAAAAACAGAAGGCAGTGTACTTCTGCGACTATATCCAGCCCAACCGCTGGCGGCCATACAACGGTATCGGTTTTGGCGAGCATCAAACCAAAGCGATGCCGGTTGTTCAACCTGCCCACATCAACTGGGCTGCCAAGCGTTACCTCTCCGAGGTTCAGCAAAGGCAGCTCATTGAAGGGTCGGCAAAGTGGTCACTGGCCGATCACGCTTACTTCTTCAGCTCGGCTCTGCTGACCGACGAAGCTGATGTGGTCGCGCGAATTCGCAAGGACAGCGAATATCTGGCCAAGCTGATCGCGTGCGAAGATTTTTCCATCAGCGTTACCTCGTACACGTCGGCGACGTTCGAGTACGAAAGTAACGATGGGATGGGGATGCGCCTGGGTGGTGGCGATACGTCATACCACCCGACCCTCAGCGGTTCGTTCGGGTCCATGTGGCTCAACGACACTTACTTTGGGAGTCGTGACCAGGCCAGCCAGTGGATGGCGGCCAACACGGATTTGGATAAGGCCATTCGGTGGCACGTCACCAACACAACGCTTCAGTTGTGTGAAAAGCTCCAAAACTTGCGCCTGGCCTTCACGGCCCAAGCGCAGTATGAGGAGTCGGCTACGTACACTGAACCGGCCCACACGGTGACCAACGACGAGTGGCAGGAAATCGATCGCAAAATCGAAGCCCTGCTGGTTCCCATGCAACAAATCCTGGCCGCGGCTGTAGTGCTTCTACAACAAGAGGACTACACAGTTCGGCAGGCCAATGAGGCCAATACCGAACGGCAACGCTGCGTGGAAATTCGTGGCCAGGCCGAAGTGTTTTGCGGTTCGCCGCACTTCACTCATCTGGACCACCAACTCCAGGAAAAAATGGGCAAAGTCGCTCAAACGTTCCGTGGCATCCCGGGAAGCAGGATGTTTTCCTGGGAGGCGCCTAAGTTTGACAGCATGAATGCTGAAGAACTTCGAGATTGGAAGAAATGGGCCTACGAAATCATGGATGAATTTCATCGGGCCCAACCAGTGGCCATGGAACTGCAGCAGAAGATTGAGCAGCATGAGCTGCTCCAAAACTTCGGCGGCCACTTCCGGGTCATGGGGTCGACCGGCCAGGCCCAGTACTGGGTCATCCGGAGCGATGGCCGCCAGCGCGACGCCGACGAGGTCGACTACCGGAAACGGTACTCCTCGGAAGGCGAGAAGCACTGGACAATCGTGGAGGCCGACGAGCTGGCCATCTCCTGGTTCAAGGGCAACACGTCGTCGCCCCACGAATTCAGGGTGGACAAGCTCCCGGTCAGCGCCTGCACCCGTGAGCAACTGGAAACGGTTGCTCGGCTGGAGGAAGAAATCCAGCAGAGCTGGGGTGGCCGCACAGGCATGAGCGGCACCGAAAGTCCGGGCATCGGCCTGGGGTGGAACCTCAAGCCAGTGCCAAAAGTGCCCGACGTAAGCACTGATGCGGCCGAGAGAAGTGAGCCGGTGGACTTGTCCACCGTAACCACGCTCTTTGGCGTACCGGTGCAGCGTCGCAATAAGTAATCGTTCTTTTTTTCCGCAAGATGGTTCCGGCGGCAGTTTCAGGGAAGTATCTGTAAAAAAACTTCCCTCTTTACTAAGAATTATCAGAATTTTCGTTGGTATTTTGCCGGCGTCTGATGGTTCTTTACAAAGAAAGTATGGTGCTTTATCGACGCGCTGATCCAAGAAAAGCTGGCTGGTTGGAATAATGCCGATGCCCAGCTCAAGGAATGGGCTGGCGCAGAAATGCTCGGCCCCAACCCCAGTAACGAGGCCCGGTGGGCGGCAGAGGATCTGTGCATCAACGCAGGGTGGCTCTCGGCCATCGGTGCTGAAAGCGACCTTCCCGCCAACTGGAAAATGATGGCAGGAGGAGCTGTTGCCAGAAATGCCCTCGAGGTGGTCATTGGCAACTTGCAAGGGCTTAAAAAGGATATTTCCAAGCTCTTGAAAGTGGTACCGCCGCGAAAACCTGGCGAAAGTTTGGAGAGTTTCCTTCTGCGGGTTCTTGGACTGGACGGGAGCGGACACCCGGTCTTCGGGTATCTTCTGGATGCTAATGAAGAAGAGGTGGTCTGCGCTCGTCTTTCGGCCTGGGCCGCGGCAGTGGCAATTCGCCAGTCCTCCCAAAGCAAACCGCTGCCAAGCGGGGCTTACCGGATGATTGGAGGCCAACTGCGCAGGTTCGACCCTGGCGCCCAGTTTCTGGGACTCCTTTCCGATCTTAAGCAGGTCGAGGCGGAAGTCGACGGCATGCTTGTCGACCCGATCATCAGTACCTGGCTTCAGGAAGAAATAGGGATGCGAAAAAAGGATCCGTTTGTACAAGCGGTCCAAAGGGTAGGGATTACCCAGCTTCCCAATTTTCTTTTGTAGTATTTAAGGCAATTCCGCGAAATGGATTTCCGGAATTGCCCCTTTACTAGGGTTCATCAGCTTGTTGTTGGTGGACTGTAGACGAGGAGATTTTCGTTTCGTCATTGCAAGCCGCAGCGTGGCAATCTAGATTGCTTCGCAGGGTGCAGTACTGTACCCTGCTTCGTCGCTGTTGCTCCTCGCAATGACAGGAGAAAAGAAAATGGAAAAGTGCAAACGGTGCGGCGTGGACGTTTTTCTGTCCGGCAATACCCATTGCCCTCGGTGCTACGCCGTCGAGGACGGCCGTTGCCCGGAGTGCGACGGGTGCGGGTCCCTGGTGGCACTCGGCGGTGGAGTGACCCCCCTCGGTTCGCTGATCGGGTGGGTGCCTGATGCCAGCGAACCATGGCAATGCCCGGCCTGTAAAGGCATGGGTGTTCCGGACGGAAAAAAGTTCCGGGTGGTTCGCCAGGCCACACCGGTGCCCAGAACACTACACGGGGAGGATTCCCGTGGAACGATTTGGCAGGGGTCGGACCCCAGCCAGTACCGTGCGGGCATCGGCTGTTTTGACGAAGGCGAAACCATCATCAATCGGTGGATGGAGGAGTACTCCGCCGCCAGCGGATGGCAGGAAATGCCTTCGGCTTAAAAAAAGGATGGTTTGCCGGTAAGGTACCACCTCACAACTCTGAGTGGAAAACACGAAACAAGATTAATGCTCCTTCGTCGTCATTGCGAGGAGGTTTGCTTGCAAGGCGACGAAGCAGTCTACTTCTCTATGTTAGATTGCTTGGTCGCTGCTGTTCCTCGCAATGACGATTCTTACTCGGGATGGTGAGGTGGTACCCGGTAAGAAATTGACAGCACAAAACAAGTCGTGTCAGGATGATTCAGACACGCCTTTGGGAAACCAAAGGCAACCGGTGTTACGACTGCGGCCAAAACACGGTAAAAAATCAAGGGGAAGCAAACACGGAAAGTTTGCCTCACCCTCTTCTTTTTGAACAAAAGTTGCTACACTATTATTGCCTATACCTAAGGATCGGTCCGTAGGTCTAGCTTTTATGATTTTTGGTGCCAATCTTTTGCTCAAAAAGAAGGGAAGTGTGTTTTTTCTTTCTGATGCACATTGCCTCAGAAAACACAACGATCTTCATTTTTAGGGAGTTTGTTATGAGCGCAAACCTTCTGTTCGTCCTTGGCGGCAACGATGCCGAGATGGTCACCGGCAAAGCCGTGTTGTCTTTGGCAGGAGAAAAGTGGATCCAGCCCAATGTGGGCTGGGGCGACCATGTCTATAGCCCGGCCGACCTCGGTCTGGAAGTCGTGCCCGAGCACGAGGAAATGGCCAATCGCCATGGTTATTCTTGTCCCGAAAAAGTGGATGCACGGGCCGTGGGTGTGTCTACGGTCGTCTTCATTGAATGCGGGCCAAAGGATTGGCCCAAGGGCACCCCCGTGGTCGTCATTGACCACCACGGCACGCGAAGCGGTGAACCCGCTTCCGTACTTCAACTTCTTGAAGTACTCAACTCCCGTACCCGGTATAACGGGAGTATCTATCTGGGTGGTGAATCAAAACACCACCAGAAAGTGGGCTTCGAGCTGAGTGCGGCCACCCGTCGTTGGGTGGAACTCATCGCGGCCAACGATGCTGGATACATTCCGGCAATGCTGGCGTTGGGCGCTACCCCGGACGAAGTCGCTCGAATCCGAGCCCTCGACCGCAGCGCGCAGGGCATCACGCCCGCGCACGAGACCGAGGCCGAACGAGCGCTGGCCAACGCCGAAGTCAAAGGTCGTTTGACAGTGGTGATGCTAATGCACACCAAAACCGCCACGATCGCTGACCGTCTTTTTGGTCGCTGCGACCAACTTCTCGTCGCCTCGAATAACGGAGAAGTGAACTTTTACGGCGACGGTGCACTCTGCGCCAAGCTCAAAGAGAAGTTTGATGGTTGGAGTGGTGGCAGTGGGCTAGGTAAAACCGGCCAAAACGCCTTTTGGGGCGTCGGTGAAGGCAACGGCAACCTCGCCCAAGAAGTAATCAGTTTCATAACTGATCACTTGAAGAAGTAATAGAAAGGGATGTGCGCAAGATCCTAAATGCTTGCGCTAGGCAAGGGAGAGTGCCAATGGTTTCTCTCCCCTTTCTTTCAGTTCACATATTTTTCGTCATTGCGAGCCGCAGCGTGGCAATCTAGATTGCTTCGCAGGGTGCAGTACTGTACCTTGCTTCGTCGCTCTGACTCCTCGCAATGACGATAAAATTTTTGACTTGAAAGAAGGGAAGTATCCGCTCTTCAATTGCCGTGTTGGAAATTTACCTAGACCTATGGACCGGTCTATGGGTCTAGGTAAATGAAATTTAGCAGGACACAAACTGGCTTTCTGTGAAAGGAACAGCCATGACTGCTCTTTACCACCTGCATCGTTCGGGCGTTCCGCGGGTTTTTGAAACCAGCGGATGGGTGTCGCTAGAAGAAGCGGTGGAGATTTTCCTCGACTTAACACGAGCGGAATCGCCACCGACGGCCAAAAATATTCAAGAGATTGTCACGCTCTTGAAAGCCACGTGCCGGGCCGGTGCCCGTTCGGCATCTGTCACCGTCAACCAGTTTACACTGGTGGTGGCAGGGGGTAATGAAGGGGGGTGGCACGGGGAAGTCCATTCCCTCACCGAAAGGGAGCTGGTCTATTTCGAGGACCAAGATACGGGCGAAAAGACCAGGCATTACCAGCCCGGCTCCGTGGCGGTATTTGCCGAAAGTCGGGTTTATCCTCCAGAGCATAAAAATGCCTGTTGTAGCGAGCCCGGCCTGGAAATTCCGGGGCGTTAAAGCGCTTCGGAATCAAAAAAACACCGACAGAATTTTCGGAAACACTTCTGCATTGATGGGCGTGATAACCTGTCAACTTCTTGTGTTTCTAGTCCGTTTCATCCCATGGTGGGCGGCTCGCCAAACGCGAAGCTCGCCCCAATGGGCGGCCGTCATGAGCCGAATTCCAAAAAGGAGAAAATCATGAAAACGTTCCCGCTGTTTCTCGATACCATTCTTCGGAGTACGGAACTCCGAAACGAAGCCGCCATGAGCGCGGCGACCACTGTCAATCTGCTGCGGTTGGTCATTGACCACACCGCGGCATGTGACGCCCGATCCCAACTCGACCGGCTAGTCGGGCCGACGGTCTCCATGCCCAGGTTTTCGGGCGAAGCGTTGCAAACGACTGGTGCCAGGGCGGTGGTGCAGGAACTCTGTACCCGCCTGGAAGGCGAGCTCAGAAATGAGTTCGACCGATTGGTCAAGGACGAAATCCCGGGAACCCATCAAGGGTTCTTGGGTATCTTGAGGACCGACGGGCGGCAGCTGTGGATAACGGCCGTCCGGATTTATCAGTCCTATGATTACCCGACGGATCGGGAAAATCCGGACCGGACGGTGGTCGATTTTTGGGCACCGGCCGATGCGCTGGCCGTTTGCCTGGATCACAATTGGATCCGGGCGCTGCGTGCCTGGCAGGAAGGAAGTGGGATTATTTCCCATGCCTCCCTGCACGGCCTGGCGGTCGAGTTCGAACACGATTCTCGCAAATGGGATATCCTGATTGACAGGGTCAAGAGGGAATACGAAGCGAGAATGGAAGCGGAAGACGTTGTCCCCTTGGACGACTGAAATCTTTCGCTGGTTTTTTTGGGGAGGACAAAAAGCACGTGATTGGTTTCACTGCTTTTCCTCCCCATTTCTGTCTTACTGTAATCCAGTAACTGACGAGCCCGGCAATCAGAGTGTTTCTGAAAAGCAAAGGGCGAAACAGAAAAAAGGAGCAATGTATGTTTCCGATTTCCGATCCGTTCGTGGCCGCTTCCCTGAAACTGGTTAGCATCCTTGCCCGGATGCGCAAAAACCCGGATGATGCCGACGACCCCCAACAGACGGCTTTCCTGGGTAAAGAGGCCTGGGAAGTTCTGGGCTGCCTGGGGATGGCGCACATGAAAGAAGCTCACACGGGTCCGTTTTCCCCGTTTGATCCGGTCGTCGAAGCGGTCATTCCCCTGGCAACGGACTACAATCCCCATGCCCAATACGGGGTGCTGGAAAGGGTTGGAGCCGCGGCTTCGGCCTACATGCAGTCCAAAGGGGACTGTTATGTGGACGAGTACCTGGGCCAAGGGAGCAGCGCCATAGAATTCATGCTTCACGTTTCGCCTTTGGCCACGCGCTGGGTTGGCAGTATGGACGCCAACCTGGGCGACGCGGACTACGGATACATCGAGGAAGTCCGCAAGGATATGGAAGCCAGTGGTGAGGCGGCGCAAATCGGCCGGCTACTGGCCCAAGCAAGCCAGTACGATCAATGGGTGGTCGAGCAGATCAACGCCCAAGGCGATACGGCCATGTATTTGGCCACTTGCGCCAGACACGGAAACTGGCTGCTCAACAAACTGCTGGATTACGGTCTTATCGGATTCGTGTCCGACAAGAAAAATCCCGGCATCAATAAAGCGCCGGAACTGCCACTGATCTTGAGCGTCCAGCAACGGGAAAACTTCCCGGACTGGCTGCTCAAACTATTAGTGGAAGCTCTGATGCTCAAGAAGTGACATTTTTCAGAGGATGGATGCGCTCGTGCGCATCCATCCCCACAACCCAAGGAGTTTTTCATGACTACCCGACCCGCCTGGGCAGAGATGCACCAGGCCGCAGAAAATCTGCTGGATATCCTCAAGTGTCTTTTTCTGGCGTTGAGAGCTAGAGACGATGCTCTGGGCCAGCAGATATATTCAAAATTGCCCGGCGCAGTTTTGGAATTCCATCTGGTTGCGCCCCCGATGGAAAAGGCCCTGTGGGAGAATTTTGATATGATTTCCGATGAAGAGAAAATGGCCGGAGCGTACCTGGCTCTCATAATTGACGGGGCGCAAGAAGCTCTTTTATTCCTCAGCGGCTTTGGCGGAAGCCACACCGATTTCAATCAATGGTACGCCAACCTGCAGGAAGTGGTGGCGCGCAGCGCCGCTTTGACGCAAAAAGAGACAGAATCAAACTGAAAGTTTGTACTCCTGCCCTCACAGTTCTTTTTCTCCCAAGTCCTTCGGGGCGTTAGGGGGAATACCATAAGCACGGAGTTTGATGTTACCCATCAAACTCCGGCTCCTTTTTGAGGTTTCGAATTGGCGTCATCGCGATGAATCCGCAGATGACGAATGTAATTCATTTCGAAATTTTAAAAAGGAGTGAAAGCTTCGATATTCGTAGTTTTACAAATAGGTGTGATCGCAATCGTATGCGATGCACTGAATGCCATGCGGCTATTTCGTAAAACGATGAATAATTTAGGAGGAATTTTCTAAATGGAGTGGGATGATTTTGCGAAAAGGGGCCTTTGGCGCCAGGCCCATGTGACGGGCGCGTGGACCTCCAATGATCCGGCAGGAGAAGTCCACTGTGTTGAAATTGACGGGAGAATGTGGCCCGGTTCCCCGTACGACGGGCCTCTCGAAGGCGATCGAAAGATTGTCCTTGAAGACCCGCCTTTGGTCAACATCCTGAGGAATGAGCCCGGGATGCCCGAGTTCATCAATCGCTTTGATATTCAGGCGATTCTGATGGCGGTTTTGCTCCAGCAGATTTCTAACGCGATCACAAGAGTGATCGCGGAAGAAAATTAGTTCTTTCCCAGAGAAAATGTGCGACGTCGGACGCCGCACATTTTCTCCCTTTTCTTGGGGTCACTATCGTTGTGCGGTGTTCGCATAGCATAGCGGATCCAAGGTGAAGGTTTTTGGAGAATCACATGAAACCGTTTCTTGATGATCCGTACGGAATTCGTCGAAAAGTGGCAGTTGCTCGGCGAGATCCGGAGTTGGCTCTGGTCACTGCGGAAGGCAACCCGTCCCGCGTCGCCTTCGAGTTGGTGGTAGCGCAAGGCTACTGCCGGCTGATGTATGGCGACGATGTGGAATGGCCAGGGCCGGACGTGGTGCTTTCGGCGCTCAATTACCTACTTGAAAGTTTGCACAGGGTGTATGGCGCATACCTGCAAAATTTCGACCAGGTCACCGAGCGTTTCGTTGATCAGTCCGTAATCGACAATGTGCTGGAAGCAATTGTCGGAACGCGCTTGGAGGCCTGGGCGATTTGTCTGGTGGCCGATTATTGCGCAAACGATTTTCAGGAGGAGCACAAAGGCCAGGCGCACATTCCTCTGGAAACCGCTTTGGCCACCGTCCATCTGGCCAGATTTCGGCACGACACGGAAGTCCGGCGCCAGCTCGATCAACTGAATCGGGCGGGCCTGCAACGTTTCAAGGATGTGGTGCGGGGGAAACTAGCATCCAACTACAGGGAAACCTGGAAGGTCTGGCCTCACGCCAGAGGATAATTCTTTTGATTGGTGTGCATTTTGCTAAAAAGCAAAATGCACACCCTTTTCTTTCTGGATGAAAATGTGCGTCGGCCCGATATGAGCGAATCGTGGCGGCGGCCATTGAAGCCGCCAAATCAACAGACCTTTCAACCGAAGTCGCACTGGAGGGGTGGCTCAAAAACCACCTTGCCAGTTCGGAATCGGAAGAAAATTAGTTCTTTCTCAGAGAAAATGTGTGACGCCAGACGTCGCACATTTTCTCCCTTTTCTTGGGGTCATCACGCGTTGTGGTGGATCGAAGGTGAGGGTTAGTCAAATCAAAAAGGAGTGGTGTATGTTGAACCTTTTAGTGAATCTTCCCGAAACCGTCACTCAAGTACTCGTCATGGGCGAAAAAGCTACTCCGCTTATGCGTAGTATTAGCTATATACAACGAGTGTCAACAGATCGGGCCGGAATGTGGACGCTATGGCTTTACCAGCGCCATAATTCCAGAGGGCCACGAGAAGTTGGGGTTGTGTATGAAGGAGGGCCTAACTACACAGGTCCAGGAGTATTTCCTGGTGAAATGCTAAGTTTTTTTCAAGGGGCGAAGAGTGTTATGCGACAGCATTGTCGCACTACGAAGAACTCGTAGCCAGGCACGAACTTCAACCCATGTTAATTAACAGAAACATACGGCTTATCTAAATTTTTCAAAGAGGAGTGTGTCACTGCCCGTTTTCACCTCCTCCCTTTTCTCGAACTTAAAACCGCGTTGGTTTTGATTTCGAGGTGAAGGCCGAGGTTTCTGCCCAGTTGCAGAATCTCAAAAAGGAGAAGCTCATGGTGCATTTCATTTTCAAGCCCCGTGGTGGCGACCCAGTGTTTGCAGAGCAGCAATCCCCGTGGATGGTTATCATTCAATGGGTCAACGGCTGTCGGCACGTGGCCGGTAACTTCGCGGTGCTCTCATGGAACACGGTAAAAACCGGATTTCACTGGACCTACCAGGCCAAGTATGACTTGGCAGAAATTATCGGACAAGTCGGTGGCATCGCTTGGAATGAAAGAGGTATGGTGTCGGCCGCAGTGCCAACGCACTATGCGATTGAAGTTATGAATATGATGGAACGTCTCAACCCCGCTGCCCAAAGCGACCACCAAGAAAATCTGGTGGCGCTCCGGAATGCCAAGACGGCTTTCATCATACTTCAGGGTACCTGCCTGAAGATCGTGCCAGTTTTCATGGAAGCGCCTCCAAAAGTGGCGGATGTTTCCTGGAGACAACACCAGGGAAAAAATGAGGTTTTGGTTTACATGTATGAGGGAAAGCCATCTCATTGCGTCAGGTCTCCCTGGAAGATCGAAAACATCGTCAATTCCGTCCACGGCGATATCATCTTCTCAGATGACCAGTACATGGTTGACCTTGCCAATCAACCGGACATCCAGGCGGCCCAAGCAGATGATTGGGCCGCCTGCGAAGAGGTGGTACTGACGCCAGCGCCACAAGAGCCGGACGTGATCGTCGAGCCGGTTTTTGAGGAAGGGGGTTATGAAGATTATGTGGATCTTTCCGAGGCAGACGAGCCGGAATGATCACGTAAGATTGTTCCGGAAACCACAAAGGGGGACGAGTATGAACTTGTCTCGTCTCCCTCATTTTTTTAAAATCACGATAATGGTACAATACGCTTAGTATTTAGAGTTTAGTATTTAGAGTTTAGTATTTAGAGTTTAGAATTTAGTCGCTATAAGGTCGCAAGTCACAACATCCAGGCGGCTGAATCCGAACTGCCATCAATTCGATGACAGTTTGGATTCAGCCGCCTCATGGAATCGGATCGGGCGGTATTATTTAGTTCAAGTCCAGCAATGGATAGGGCTAAATCTCTCTCCTCAAGTAATACTTCTCGATTTGTATCATCTCTATTTGTTGTTGGCTTGCGGCCCTATGGCGATTAAATCCTAAACACTAAACTCTAAATTCTAAAATCTAAATTTACGTCATTGCGAGGAGTCGCAACGACGAAGCAGGGTACAGTACTGTGCACCCTGCGAAGCAATCTAGATTGCCACGCGGCAGGGCCCTGCGAGGCCGCCGCTCGCAATGACGATGGGGGGGGGGGGAGTGCGGAATGGGTGACCCCTCACACCCCACCGTCATTGCGAGGAGCCACAGCGACGAAGCAATCTTTGTCAATACAGTAAGAAAACTACGGTGGAGATTGCCACGCCCTTGCGAGGGCTCGCAATGACGACTAGTGTAGGATTGGAGAAGTGTGAGGGGTTACGACAATGAAACTTGACAAATTATTAAATTTGATATATAATTAAATTATGAATAACAATACGCAATCTCACATTAAACCTCAAAACGAACACCGATTCGCCGATCTTGGCATCCAAGAAAATATCCTTTCAGTACTAAATCAACTTAACTTCAAGATCCCGACCCCCATTCAGCATAAAGCCATTCCCGTGGCCATTGAAGGAAAAGACATCGTGGGTATTGCCCAAACTGGTACCGGCAAATCATTGGCTTTTGGCATTCCTTTAATTCAACGGCTCATGCAAATGCCACAAAATAAGGGATTAATTATTTTGCCAACCCGGGAACTAGCCGCTCAAATTAATGAAACTTTGCAAAAAATCGGCCGCGGTTTTGGATTAAAAACCGCCGTATTAATTGGCGGCGCCAGCATGTACCAACAGGTAAGCCAATTGCGCCAAAACCCCCATATTATTATTGGAACTCCCGGCCGAATTAACGACCATATTAAACAAAAAACCTTAAATCTTGGCACGGTTTCTATTTTGGTGCTCGACGAAGCCGACTGCATGTTTGATATGGGATTTGCTCCGCAAATAAAACAAATTTTGCTATCCGTGCCAAAAAATCGACAGACGATGTTGTTTTCCGCAACGATGCCCGACAGCATTATTAAAATTGCCACCCAGCACATGAAGCTGCCGGTAAGAGTTGAAATTGCAAGGCAGGGAACTGCCAATGAAAAAGTGGACCACGAATCATTCTTTGTCAAAAAGGACTACAAAGTGCGGCTATTAGAAAAACTGCTTGCCGAATACAAAGGAAGTGTGCTGGTATTTTGCCGCACTAAATTTGGCGCCAAAAAAATCTGCCAGAATTTATATAATAAAGGATTTACCGCTGCAGAAATTCATTCAAATAGGTCATTGGCCCAGCGCCGGCAGGCATTGGATGGCTTTAAGTCGGGAAGGCATCGCATTTTAGTGGCTACCGATATTGCTTCCCGTGGTATTGACGTCAAAGGCATTGAACTGGTTGTTAATTTTGATTTGCCCGAAAGTCCGGGAGATTATGTGCACCGAATCGGCCGAACGGGCCGGGCTGGCATGACCGGCAAAGCCATTTCTTTGGTAACCCCGGAACAAAAAAGCAAAGTACGGGAAATTGAACGGCTTATCCGTTCCACTATTCCCATTTCGCAATTGCCGGAATTGCCCCATAATGAATTTACGGCTACCACGCCTCAACAACAGGCGGTATATCAAAGAAATACGGGGCCCAATAATCAGCATCAAAACCGATACCAAAAAAACCAGCGGCCGTATTCTCATCGCCCGCCATTTAAAAAACACTTCAGTCATTAAAATAGGAAAAACAGGGGTCGGACCCCTGTTAGCTTTTGCACTGGTACGACAAAAAATCACTACCCTCAGGTAGTGATTTTTTGTTTGGCGCATGATAAGATGATAAAAAAACATATCATGAAAAAAGTAGCCATTTTTGATATTGACGGGACGATTTTTAGATCAAGTTTATTGATCGAAGTGACCGAAGCACTTATACAAGAGGAACTGTTCCCCAAAAAAACAGCTGCTGTATATGCCACCTCTTTTAAAAATTGGATTGACCGCAAGGACTCCTATGAAAAATACATTTGGGATGTGGTGGCCGCCTTTGAAAAAAATATTGTCGGGGTACGCCATGATGACTTTGCCCGAATTTCCAAAGAAGTAGTTAATTTTCATAAAAATAGGGTATACCGCTATACCCGTGAATTGGTGGGCGAATTAAAAAAGAAAGAGTACTATATTTTGGCCATTTCCCATTCGCCCAAAGAATTGGTAGACGCATTTTGCAAAAATTTCGGGTTTAATAAAGTATATGGCCGGGTATATGAGGTGGGAGAAAATGGCAGATTTACGGGGAAGACACTATATGCCGATCTTATCAATAACAAAGCAAGTATCTTGGATCGTGCGGTTCAAAAAGAAGGGTTAACATTGGTTAATTCTGTCGGAGTGGGGGATTCAGAGGGCGATATCACCTTTTTATCAAAAGTAAAAAAGCCCATTTGTTTTAACCCTAATAGTAAGTTGTACCAACACGCCAAAAAAGCGGGGTGGAAGGTAGTGGTGGAGAGAAAGGATGTAATCTATATTCTAAACTCTAAATCCTAAATACTAAATACTAAACTCTAAAACGTTTAGAATTTAGATTTTAGAATTTAGGATTTCGGTTCATTGACTATAAAAATATAATATGATAAACTACTTATTATGTTGGCCGTAATTAAAACCGGTGGAAAGCAATACCTAGTTTCACCCGGAGATAAAATTAAAGTGGAAAAACTGGAAGCAGAAGAAGGGAAAGAAATTACCTTCGACGAGGTTTTATTATGCGACAATGATGGTAAAACGCAAATCGGCGCCCCTTCAATAGAAGGCGCCAAAGTAACTGCTAAAGTATTAAAACAAGGAAAAGGCACCAAATTGATCATCTTTAAATACAAACCAAAAAAGCGATACAAGCGGAAAATAGGGCATCGGCAAACATTTACTGAGGTTGAAATTTTAGAAATTAAAAATTAGGAATTAAAAAATCCGCGTGTTGCGGGTTTTTGTTTGTATAATAGACCTGTTGCGTATTAAGGATTTACTGCAAATTGCATATTTCGGCCACAAATTTGCTATACCTAGTATAATTTGTCGCTCGTTCGGAAAGAAATAATTGCGATTATTCCTTTCCCCTCTCGCTTAGCAAATTATAATTTTTCGGCTTACCCTATGGGTAAACCTCAAAATTCTATCAAATTTGTAGCTTAAAATCTTCAATTTTCGTAACAATCCTTAATACGCAATAGGTCTAATATTTTGAAACTCCAGGAAAGTTTTTTTAGTTAAAAAACTTTCCTGGCGTTTCAAGTGTTTCGGTCCTTTGATAAAGAGGAAAAGAGATGAATATGAAAATTGCGACTGACAAATGGGATGGATATCCTCATGTTTTGGGAGCAGGAGCATTCTCGAAAAGATGGCTTCAGCGATTCTTTGGTAAAGTAGAAGATATGGAACAGCGTTTTCGGAAGGGAATGTGCGACAATATCCTCCGCAATAAGAAACTGATCCTTATCTTTTCAGAACCGAGCACTCGAACAAGCACTTTTTTAACTATTGCCGCCCAAAATTTGGGCGCAAATGTGATTGACATCCGCGATCCAGAGAATCTTTCTTCGATGATCAAAGGAGAGCCATTCACAGAAATGATTCAAGTTTTGTCCCGGGGACTGCATTATGGTTCAGTAAATGGTGCGCCGCAAGGAGTCATTGCGATACGGCATAAAAAAGAAGGGACCGCAAGATTGGCTACGCAATTTTCCTGCGTGCCAATTATTAATGCGGGAGATGGTAAGGGCGAACATCCCACCCAAGGATTGCTTGATGTTTGCACTATCCAAAGGATATTTGGAAAGATTAGCGGTCTTTCGTTTGCTTTGGCAGGTGATCTGCTCAATGGAAGAACCGTCCATACGCTTCCGCTTTTGTTGAGTAAATTCGACGACATTAAAATGTTCTTTGTCTCGCCGCCAGAACTTGCGATGCCCAAGGATATAAAGGAAGAATTAAGGGCAAGAGATGTCCAATTTGCTGAAAGTACGGATTTGCGGGAAGTTGCACCACATGTAGATGTCATTTATCAAACAAGAACCCAAAGAGAGCGGGGTTCTGAGCTTGATAAAAACGATCGTTCATTAGGATATTTCATCATTGATCGGACGGTCCTTGACCTTATGAAACAAGATGCGATAATCATGCATCCACTACCTAAGGTACCAGGGGATACTACCTTGGAAGTTGATCAAAGTCGAGCAGCAGTATATTTTACCGACCAACTTGATGCAAGTATCATCACTAAAATGACCCTGTTTGAAATGATGTTTTTTCCCGAAGAATAATTTTTGCAATAGAGTATAAGGCCCAAACCATTTGGGTCTTTTTTTTATTTGGTGTAGAAATAATTTATGGAAAAAGAAATTAACTGGCTTCTTAAAGAAAAATACCACGGAAAGCCAAATACCGCATTTTATAAAGATATTGAGCGCCTTAAAAAAGGCGAACCGCTAGGTTATGTAATTGGCTTTACCGATTTTTTGGGCTGCAAAATTGACGTATCTAAAAAACCCTTAATTCCGCGGCCAGAAACCGAATTTTGGACCCAAGGGGCCATAGAGAAAATATACTCTGATTCCCGAAGCTTTGGAAATCGGAGTATAAGAGTATTGGATATCTTTGCGGGCTCCGGGTGCATCGGAATTTCTATTATGCGACAAATTAAAGGACTGCATGTAACTTTCGCCGAAAAAGCCGAAAAACTTATCAAGCAGATAAAAACAAACTGCAAATTAAATAATATTCCTAAAACCCAATATAAAGTAATTCAAAGTGATATTTTTTTAAACGTAAAAGGGAGATTTGATTATATTTTCGCCAACCCGCCATACATTCCAAAAAATCGAAAAAATAAAATACAACCGTCGGTATTAACACACGAACCCCACGAAGCATTGTTTGGTGGTAGTGATGGATTGTTATATATTAGGAAATTTTTGGCAGAGGCCAAAAATTTCCTCAACAAAAACGGCAAAATCTATATGGAATTTGACCCGCCACAAAAAAAAGAAATTGAAGTCATTATAAAAAACTATGGCTATAAAAATTACCGATTTCACAAAGACCAGTACCGAAAGTGGAGATGGGTAGAAGTGTGGCTCGTTTCGAGTAACACGTGACATGAAAGGAGTAGGGAGTGCGGTATAAAAAAGTAGAACAAATTGCAAACGTTCGATTTTTGTTCTACTTTTTACAATTTACAATCTCACTATTTTAAAACATAGTAAAATCACCGTAACCCCTCACACTTCCCATGCTCACGTTTCGTCATTGCGAGGAGCAGCGACCGCAGTCGGGACGACGCGGCAATCCAGCAAGAGTGACGATGAGATTGCTTCGTCGCCTGCGTTAAGTCGCGAGAATTATCCGCCGCAGCGGAAATTCCCGACTCGGCGCCTCGCAATGACGGGAAGTGTGAGGGGTTACAAATCACGATAGGCACCTTTACAATCCAAACAACAACGGGGGTCGAAATGATAAAAGAATATCCTTCGTTTTTACCGGAAATGTTAAACCGGAACGATAAGGCCATTATTCGTCTTGCCCGAAGCATTTGCAGAAATATTGGTGGTGAAAAAAAATGCAACGAATTCCCCTTTCTTGCCGATGCTTTAGAAGAGGCGGGTTGCATCGACCAACTCCTGTTGAATCATTGTCGCGATACCACTATTACTCATATTTGCCAATGCCCCATCCTAGAAGCCATCTTAGGTAATACGCTAAGCAAAGATGAGTACGTGATAGAGGTCGATCATGATGCTTTTCTTGGCGCGCTTATTGCAGAAGGCAAATTCAATTTAATTAGTCCTGAAATCACAGAGGTAAACTTTTCAAGAGAACCTCATGGATATGGTAAAGAAGAAAGAATTTCCAAGCTCTTCTATTTTCCTCGAAAGATGAGTTTGGGTGAAATTATTTTTACCATGGGAGTGGACGGATGGTTTTCTGCAAATATGCGAGAGCTTATCGCTTTTAGCAACCTTGATGTCAAAACAAAGGGAAGAGTATCGGTAGCGGCACTGGGTTCTATTTCATTTGATGGTCGGGGTCATCCATTAATACTTCTCTTGCGAAACACTTCCGAAAAAATCTTGCGCCTCAAACGATACCGGCGCACAGTGTTTATGTCGTTTATCGGCGTCAAGAGATGAAATTTTCCATGAAGCCAATTAGGGACGCGGGATTCGAACTATCATCAAGTTGAGAAGCCAAAAAATGAGATGATTTGTTTCTTTCTGCGACGAAATCGTAGCCATAGCTACCTTGAGGAGCAGAAAGGAAGAAATCATCCATTTTTTGGCTTCCCTGCGGGCGGGGCAATTTGACTGAACTTCTGCGTTGCTCGTCGCTCACAATACCTACAGCATTAGGCTCGCTCCTCGCGCCTTGAATTTCAGCCAAATTGCCACCGCTCAATTGATGGTAGTTCGAATCCCGCGTCCCAACCCTTCAGTGCGTCGCACTGCAGGGTTTTTTATTGGTGCTGTTTGCCATCCTCTGCAATGCCATTGTGAGAAGGCCCGTTAAGCTTTGAATTACGAAACCCCTTCGCAAGATTTTTTTCAAATTTTAGGACAGAAATTTGATAGAATTTACAGGCGTAGCCAAGGGCTACGCATGGAAATTATAGCGAATTTGTGTTCAAAATTTGGAAAAAAGATGCGAAAAATCTTTTTACATGGGGGTTTCGTAATTCAAAGCTTAACGGGCCGACGAAGCAATCTAGTTATGATTGAAGATTGCTTGGCTTTGCGCCAAGACGCACGGCCTCGCAATGACGAGAGGAAAACCATTATTCACTAAGCTCACTTATTTTCTCAGGGCGCTTCCGTAAATACCTTCCCCAAAATTAGGTTCAATGCGCCCTGAATATCAGTACTGTAATTGAGCAAAATCTTGAGCCCTACCTTGGGTAGGGCGAAGGACTTTGCGATTGAGTAGTGCTGATAGTCAGGGATGCAGTGGGCGTAAAGGCCTCGTTCATAAATAACATCCAGGATTTTCGCCAAGATGCCTGCCAGATTGGCTCAAAAAAATGAGAGGAGTAGTATAGCTACGCCGAACATTTTTTGGAACCAAGATGGCTGGCAGGTTGGATGAAAAACTGGATATTATTTATGAACGAGGCCAAGATGGGGAAGTTATTTACGGAAGTGCCATTAGTGACAAATTTATTTAAATGCGTTAAGTTTTAAGTAGTTCATTTTTTAAAACTAGGAGTCAAAACATGACCGAACAAGAGTGGTTGGCAAGTGAGGATTTTTTTCATAGTAAGGCAGGGCCTGCTCTGATGTCCAATATGAAAGAAACTCGGCGCACGTCAATTCTTCTCGCTGCTCATGCAATTTCACGAACAATACATTTAGTGGAAGATCGTGTTGACAGGGAGCGAGTTCAAGAAGCCGCTTCTTTTGCATTTTCTCTGGCAGAACAGGAAGATGACGCTTCTTTGAATCTTCGATACATCAACGAATTCCAATATCTTCTTCAGAGAGGAGAAGGGTATGGAAGGTTCATGGACGAGGTAGAGCTAGGGCAAGAAATGGGGCACGCGACCGTAACAGGTGAAATCCTGGTTGGCTTGTGGCAGTTAAGTCAGATCATTCGGCCTTTATAGGCATGAGTATCGTTGGCGGGTACTTTGCTGTGCGCGGCAAGCCGTTATCATGAGTGTGAATACAACCATCGATTACCGCTTGATCCGCAAAGCAGAACGGCTTTGGCACACTAACCTCGTTCGCGAAATTTTCGGTAACCCGTTTCGCCCTATTGCCATTGATTCCGCTTGGCTTGGTTGGAACGATGCCGCGGTTGTGCGACTGGCGAATAGTATTTATAATACCCCTAGTTTAAGTGGGATACCCATCCTGGCCGATGCTCTAGAAGAATCTGGTTGCACTGATACCGGTATCTTAGAACATCTCCGCGGACCCGGGCCTCATTTTCGCGGTTGCTGGGTTCTGGACTTGTTATTGGGAAAAGCGTGAAAAAAAGTGCCTCGAGCAAACATTGCTCGGGGCTTTTATTTTTCTTGCAAATTATGTAACCCCTCGCACCCCACCGTCATTGCGAGGAATCCGCAGACGACGAAGCAATCTCTGTATGTTTTTGGGCTACCTATGGACATCACATCCAGAAACCGCACTCCAACCCTTGCCGGTTTGCCAATCTTGAGCAGTTTTCACAAAAAATATGTTTGCCATAGCTACGGCTACGCCAAACATATTTTTTGTTCCAAGCCGCCCAATATTGCCAAACCTTCAGCGGCTTAAGTGCGGTTTCTGGATGTGATGTCCATACGGCAAACCGAGATTGCCGCGTCGCCCTTCGCTGTCCAGACGCGAGGCGTAATTTGTCGCAACAAATTCGCCCCGTCTCTGGCTCAGGGCTCCTCGCAATTACGAGAGGTACGAGAGGGCGTGAGGGATTACCAAATTACTACTTTACATCCCTTAATTTTTAACGTATAATCACCTTTATTATGCAACACATTCGCAATATTGCCATTATCGCTCACGTTGACCATGGGAAAACCACCTTAGTGGATGCGCTTTTGCGGCAGTCAAAAACCCAAATGAAAAAAGAGGTAGCTGACCAGGAAATGATTATGGATAGCAATGAATTGGAACGGGAGCGTGGAATTACTATTTTTTCCAAAAATGCGTCGGTGATGTATGGCGATACCAAGATAAATATCATTGACACTCCGGGTCACGCGGATTTTGGCGGTGAAGTGGAACGTGTTTTAAACATGGCCGATGGCTGTTTACTGTTAATCGATGCCAAAGAAGGCCCCATGCCTCAAACTCGTTTTGTATTAAAAAAGGCCCTGGAAATGGGACACAAAATTATTGTGGTAATTAATAAAATTGACAAGGGAGGCGCGCGGCCCCAGTTTGCCTTAGAAGCCACCCTAGAATTATTTTTGGAATTGGGGGCCGGAGACCATTCATTAGATTTTCCGGTTATTTACGCTTCGGGGCGAGATGGCTTAGCGGGTCCGGAACCTGACTTAGCTAAAATGAACGATATTACCCCCATATTTGATTCTATTGTGCGACACATTCCGGCACCTATTGTTGATGTTACCAAGCCCTTACAAATGCTGATAACCTCAATTACTCCTGATAATTTCAAGGGGCGGCTGGTGATCGGAAGAATTCACAATGGAGTTATTAAGGCCGGACAAGAAATCACCCATATTAACCGAAGCGGAGAAGCAAAAAAATATCGCTTGATTTCGCTGATGACCTTTGCCGGACTTGGAAAAATAGAAGCACAAGAGGTGCAGGCGGGGGATATTGCTGCCATTGCTGGAATTCCCGATGCCACTATTGGGGAAACCATTGCCGATGCCGAAAATCCGTCAGCGCTTCCGTTAATTGATATTGAAGAACCGACGATCAAAATGACGTTTATGGTAAACGACAGTCCCTTTGCCGGTAAAGAGGGGCAGTTTTGTACATCGCGCCAGATTCGCGAACGGTTATTTAAAGAATTAGAAACCGATGTGGCCTTGCGTGTTGAAGAATCGGGAGCTAATTGGACAGTTTCGGGTCGGGGTGAATTACATTTAGCTATTTTAATTGAACGCATGCGCCGGGAGGGGTATGAATTCGCGGCGGGGCGTCCCCAGGTTATTTTAAAGGAAGTCGATGGAAAAAAATTAACACCTTATGAAAAAGTGTTTATTGAAACGCCGGAACAATACCAGGGAGCGGTAATGCAAAAATTGGGCAGCCGTAAAGGAGAAGTAAAAGAAATGCGAAGCCATAATGGCATTGCCTTCTTGGAATTCATTATTCCTACCAAGGGATTGTTTGGCTACCGTAGCGAATTTTTAACCGACACCAAAGGGCTTGGTATTATGAATACCAGTTTTTTTCAATACCTGCCCGACCCCGGAAATTGGAAAGAGCGAAGCAATGGCTCTTTGGTGGCCAGCGAATCGGGAACTACCAATTACTATGGATTAATTAATGTGCAGGATCGCGGAGTAATGTTTTTGGACCACGGTGTTGAAATTTATGAAGGGCAAGTGGTGGGGCAAAATTCGCGGAGCGAAGACATTCGGGTAAATGTGTGCAAAACCAAACAATTGTCTAACATGAGGTCGAAGGGTGAGGGTAGTGATGAACATTTTAATACTCCAAAAGCGATGCCACTAGAAGATGCACTTGAATACATTGGCGACGATGAATTGGTTGAAGTGACTCCAAAAAACGTGCGGATTCGCAAAATGTACCTTACCGAAATGGCCGAGAAGCAGGCAAAGAGACAGTAATCCTAAACTCTAAACTCTAAATCCTAAAAACATTTCTTTAAACTAGACCTGTCCCTAAATAACTTTACTAGCGAAAATTTCAGATTTCGAGTCAGAAATTTGATAGAATTTTTCGGCTTGCCCATAGGCCCGCCGAAAAATTATAGCGAATTTCTGGCCGAAATGTGGAATTTGCAGCAGAAAAGTTATTTAGGGACAGGTCTACTGACCAAAGATCCGTTCTTTATAATCAAGGAGGTTCTATGAATCTTTTCAAGCGGCTTCTCTGTCGGTTGTTAAACATCCGGTTACCGATTGATCGCGCAAAAACTACCAAGCACTTTGAGGACTTTAAAAAATATTACCAGGAAGAAGATCGAAAGGTGAAGAGAAGCGATTCGGATGAAAATTATTTACTTCGGTATATATTTGAAACCAAATTATCTCCATTTGAGGGAGATGACAATAAAGAAGAAGCCAGGAAATTTTTAGTTGAGGAGAAGATACCAGATATGCCAATTTGATGAGGGATAAGCAATATTTGCTTGTTCCTTCTTTTTTTACAAGAAAATGGTAATATTAACTAAACCCTAAATCCTAAACTCTAAATCCTAAAACGGTTAGAATTTAGAGATTAGAATTTAGAATTTAAAATTATGGCCATTGTAAATTTTTTAGCCCAACTTTGGGGGTTTTCTCTCATTATTATTTGTTTTTCATTTCTGGTAAAACCCCAGCATGTAAAAAATATTTTTGTATTACTGGAAAACCCATCTGCATTATTGGTGCTGGGAATGTCAAGGGTTGTCTTGGGTTTTGCGAGTTTATTGGCCTATAGTAGCTGGGATTTAAGTTGGCGGGTAGTAATTACAATATTGGGTTGGTTGCTCATTATCAAGGGGGTATTTTATTTATTCATGCCGGAACTAGCGGTAGACATAATGGTAACATTGAAAGATCGACATATAAATTGGTTTCCGGTAGTAGCGGTGGCGGGAATTATTTTGGGCTGTGTATTATTATATTTAGGATTTAATTTTTAATATTCCATGTCAGAAATTTCTCATATTAGTGAAAACGATCTTTCCCCCGAGCAAGAGCCCTTCCGCCACAAACCCTTCGAGATAGCTCCTGAATGGCTCACTTGGCAAGACGGAACGGTAAAAAAGATGGCCATTCAAATACAGAAGGACAATACCTTTAAGCATTTTCCCATCCTTGCCGATGCCCTCGAAGACGCCGGTTGTGATGAACCGCGCCTCTTGAGCCACCTGCGCCAATGTTCCCAGCACACCAAAGAGTGCTGGGTGCTCAATTCCCTCATCCAAGGCGAAATAGAGCCCTGTATTGAAGAATGGGCCCAGTTTTACGAAAAACACTTTGCCATGGAACCGGACTGGTCCACCGTGGAGCTCCCCGAGCGGACCAAAGAAGAAGAAAAGGAATTCACTCGACCTATTGTCGTGGCCAAGGGCTTAACTCTAGAGCACATCTGGCAGGCCTTAAAAAAGCAGGGAGAGGAACATCAGTTTTCCTGCTACCATTACCAACCAGATATCAACCTTGACCAGCTCGTCCCCACCCACGAACGCGACGCTTGCAATGCAAACGACCCCAAACATATTAGCTACGCCATCTGGATCAGGCCTGGCCAGGAAGCCGACCCCATCCCTGATGGTTTAGGTCTTTCCGTCAACGATGTCGAAGAACAAGGTCTCGAAACTATGACTCTCCCCGAATACTTGCTTAACTATTTAAAGTTTGATGACCAAAACAAAGACAAACCAGAAGCACGGCAACACCTCGACACGGAAGATTATACGCTAATAGCGGGTTCTCGCGATTCCGACGGCTTCGCTTTGCGCGCGGACTGGGACTCTGGTCCTCTCGGGGTGTATGTCTACTGGAGTCCTTCCGACACTCGCGTTCGCCGTGTGCGGCCCCGCCGTGTAGTTTCTTGGCCTGCGCAGGCAAGCGAAAAATAATTATTTTTTTATGAAATCTGAAGTAATAATTTTTGGTGGTGGGTGTTTTTGGTGTACTGAGGCCGTATTTAAAATGCTTAAAGGGGTGATTTCGGTTGGGCCCGGGTACGCAGGTGGACGGGCACCAGCTGACGGAAAAAGTCCAACATATAAAGAAGTTTCCGGCGGTGACACGGGCCACGCCGAGGTAATTAAAATTGAATACGATCCGGAAGTTGTTTCGCTTAAAACCTTATTGACGGTGTTTTTTGCCAGCCACGACCCGACCACAAAAAATCGGCAAGGAAATGACATAGGATCACAGTACCGGTCAATTATATTACTTTGCCGCTCCGAAGCCCAAAAGGGCGAAGGTGGGTGCGACCCGAAAGAACAAAGAAAAATTGTTGAGCAATTTATAAAAGATTTAAATAACTCCAGCCAGCTTGGCGCCCCCATCACCACCGAAGTAAAACCGTTGGATGTATTTTATCCCGCCGAAAATTACCATAAAAATTACTATGAAAATAATAAAGGGCAAGCGTACTGCCAAGTGGTGATAAATCCTAAATTAAAGGGGGTACAGCAGAAGTTTACGGAACTTCTGAAGGAAAATAGAATCTAGAAAATAGAAAATAGAAGTTCGATCGTCGGCCGTATTCTACTTTCTACTTTCTATTTTCTAAATTCTCAAGTATATGGATGAAGAGCAATTAAAGAAAAAACTTACTCCTGAACAATATAAAGTGCTAAGGCAAAAGGGTACTGAACGTCCCTTTACCGGCAAGTATATTCACCCTCCTTCGCTAAAGCTTCGGCGGGCAGGCAAAACGGCCGATGGGAATTATGGGTGCATGGTGTGTGATAACCCTTTGTTTTCTTTTGATGCGCAGTTTGATTCGGGAACTGGTTGGCCAAGCTTTGATAAACCGATTGACGCCTCAGTTGAATACCACCAAGAAGTTGATGGAAGAATAGAAATTATTTGTGCGAAATGTAAATCGCACCTGGGTCATGTATTTAATGACGGGCCTACTGCCACCGGTAAACGATATTGTATAAATTCGGTGTGCCTGGACTTAAAAAGTAAAAAAGAGTAATATACAGCCATGTGGAGTTGTGTCGGGGCCCCTGGGTAAATGTTGCTGGCTCGCGATTGCCAGGGGGGGGTAACAACGATTTGCCCAACGGGATCACATCCCAACCGACCAGCTCCACCTTTTTTTAGGGCCTGGAATCTCCCCGGGTCTTTTTTATGGATGAGCCATTAGCACTCTTGACATTTGATTGCTAATTTACTAAGATAAAGACATGTTAAGTGACAGACAGGAAAAAATTTTAAACTCCTTGGTGAAAGAATACCTTGATATTGCCGAGCCGATCGGTTCCAGTTTTTTAAAAAAAAGATATCAATTGGATATTTCCCCGGCTACCATTAGAAACGAATTGCAAGAATTAACCGAGCAGGGGTATATTACTCAACCTCATATTTCCGCGGGCAGGGTGCCAACTAAAAAGGCCTACAAATATTTTGTTGATGTTATTTTCCAACACGAAGAAGTTCCCGATTTAAAAAAAGAAATTGATTTGGCACGGAAAAACATAGAAAAAGAATTAAAATTGGTTGAAGAATTAACTAAATCATTAACAGAACTATCAACGACGTTAAGCTATACCAGGATACAAGACAAAGATACTGTTTTTGAAATGTTAAAAATTATCGGGCCAGGCAAGGCAACCTATCATAAAAATATCAGTATTATTAGCCAGCTCATTGAAGAATTAGAAAAATTTTAAAAAAAATGGACAAATGCTTTAAAAAGCACGTGTCCAATTATATTCGTTGACCGCATCGGGCGCATTCCAACACCCATTTTCCGTTTTCATCTTTATATATGGGGTTGATGGCAACATGGTCGCCTCCCTTTGGACACCGTGACCAAAAAGAATACGCATAGCGCAATGTAGCCATAAAGCAAAAAGCGGCCAGAGTAAAACCCTGTTTAGCAAGCCAGCCAGAAAGCCAGAACATATTATTTTCCTTTCGGATAAATTGTGGGTAAGAAAAGGGGGTGGATTGTATAAATCCAGGTGCGGAAAACAATCCACCCCCCTCTCGGAACAGAGTTGCTTTATTTCACTGGCTCTCCTTTCTGAAAAGAAAGCATTTGTAAATGGACCACTTTATTTATACCAAAATTCTTTGAATTACGAAATATGCCACTAGTAATGCGAATCTCGTTTGGCAAAAATATAAAAGGGTCTCGGGTTATTTGTGGATAATTTTCCCGCCAGCTTTGTAAAAATGTGCTCGGCGTAGGCAAGCTACGCCTAAACATTTTTCCAAACCTGGCGGCAAAATTCAGCCGCAACTAACTCCGATTGCCAAACGAGATTCACATTAGTACCCTGAAAAAAAGTAAAAAAAGAGGGGCATAATCGCAATTGCTTGCGATTATGCCCCATGGGACCGGGTCGGGTTTTAAGGAGTTCCGTAGTCCTCATTTCCTGCCCAGTCCTTATAGGATAGGGGTTTGTTGAGGCGCCGGGGTGGCGACTCTCGGGCCTATCCTTTCATGTGATTGAGTGTCTTTTGCTCGGCAAATTCGTGTCTGCCGGCGCAGACGATGTTGGCGAGCTTAGACCGTCTCTGGCGAGGTCACATTCCCCGGATTACACCAATTTGTGTCGTGGCGCCGGTTAATCAATTGGCGCTTAACAATGGCAAAGCATTCCTTTTTACCCCTTTCTGCAAGTTCTACCCAGGATCCATCCCAGGACTGCCAATGAGGTCGATCAATCACCTCGGGCGACAGTTGGGCGACTGGCGCAGGCCGGTGGTCGGGGTCAGACGCGGAAAAAATAGTTCAAACGAAAGACCAGGAACTTCTTCATAGCTCTTCCTCCAACTAACAAAGAAACTGCCACGAAACACACAACTGCATCTTATTTAAGTTTATTATGCTAAAAATAGGGTTCAATTGCGTGCTCCGTGAAATAAAAGGTGCTAATGGCAAAAATTCAAACGTACGGCAATCCTAGCATATAGAAAAAATCTTGTCAAGCCCATTTTAAGGTACCCCCCGCACCTCATACTCTCCACCCACCATCATTGCGAGGAGCCCTGAGCCGCAGCGAAGGGTGACGCGGCAATCTCGTATTTTGTATGGAGATTGCTTCGGGCCTGCGGGCCCTCGCAATGACGATGGAAGGATGTGGTGGGTGTGAGGGGTTACTTTTACAAAAATAAATAAAACCTAAACATATGGACGAAAGTATAAAAAAAGAGGAGGAAAAGAATATTAAAAACGAGAACGGTCCGTTGGTCGAGTGTCAACAAAAGTGCGATGAATATTTGAATAACTGGAAGCGTGAACGAGCCGATTTTATTAATTACAAAAATGAAGAAATTCAGCGAATTGGATTACTGGCAAAATACACCAAAGAAGAAACCATTTTAAAGGTGCTTCCCATATTAGATAGTATTTATTGGGCGGAAAAGCATGTTCCCGAAGAATTAAAAAATCATAATTGGGTGGAGGGCTTCCTGCAGACCAAAAAACAAATTGATGCATTTTTACAAAAAGAGGGGATTGAAAAAATAGATGCGATAGATAAACCCTTTGATCCAAATACCATGGAATCCGTGGAAGAAATTGAAGACAAAGAAAAACAGCCCAATATGGTTATTGAAGAAGTCCAAAAAGGGTATATGATGGATGGTAAAGTTCTGCGCCCGGCTCGGGTCAAGATTACAAAGTAATCAGAGATCCTGAGCGTAGCGAAGTTCTGAGCTTTTTTGAAGAACTGAGCATAGTCGAAGGATTAAAATGAGTAAATAATGCTATTCGCTTATTCACACGAATAAGCGAATAATAGTGGATGCCATGGAAGAAGAACGAAGCAATATTATCAAAGCCATCACGACTCCTCTTGGATTTTTCGCTTTATCATTGCTTATTGTAGAAGGATTTCTAGGCATCACGCTGGGTTTCACAAAAGTTCAGAATCAATGGTTTTATTTTATCGGTATGATCATTGGAGCCATGCTGTTTATCTTGGTGGTATTGGGAGTTTGGGCTTTGGTGTGGTATAAACCGGAAAATATTGTATTGGCAGGCAAAGATTATATTCGTCTAAAAGAATTAGACTTAAGTAGAGAGAATATTGATTTTATAGAAGTAGACGAAAGTACCACTAAAAATATAGATAATTCCATTTATTATGATGATGTATATAAACCAGATGTGGTTGTAAGATCAAAAGATGGTTATGCTATTTGGGAGATTAAAAAAAATAAATAACATAAAAATATGTCTCAAAACTTACAAAAAAATATAAAGGACGTTAGACAATCGGTTGTAGCAATCGGGTTTAACCCAAATCCGGACCAAATTACTATTTTAGGAAGCGGGTTTATTTCAGATGGAAAAATTATCACCTGTGCGCATCTATTAAATAACCTTTCCGAAGAACAGGTTAAAAATTTAAAAGCCAATGTAATGATTGAACAAGTTGGCAGGGATTTGGAAAAGTATAAATGGATGCAAATTAAAGAATATAAAAAAGATGTTAAAAATGATTTGGCGGTATTTGAATTTTCAGAAGAAAAACCGGAAAACTTGAATACATTACACTTGACCTTGGGCGATTCGGAAGCAATGGAAATTGGACAAGATATATATTTTATTGGATTTCCCTACGCGGCTCAATTAATAAACGATGGTTTTGGGATAACCTTGATAGTTAATAAGGGAATTATAAGTAATATAAAACGAGATGGCATTGATCCGGAACGCAAGAGAAATTGGTTTATTGTTGATGCTATTTCAAATCCTGGAAATTCCGGATGTCCTATTATCGATACCGAAACCAATGAGGTGATTGGCATAATGAGTATTTCATTTAGAACGCAGTCGCAAGTGATGAAAGAATTAGACATCCGCGAACCCATGCATATCGCGGGAGCCAAGCCAATTAACTTGGTAAAGGAGTTATTAAAATAAAAAAACATGTCTAAGCCAGAAAATCTTAACATTGAGCATGAGAAAATAGAAGAAGAAAGGGGTTTTAATTATACGTGGCTGACTCCCGAAGAGTCGGAGACCCTGTTTAAGATTGCTAATGAAATTCGAGAGAAGCAGTACCGTTCATTTGTGGGCGATGTAAATGGAGTCATTTTTGTTTTGATGGCCGCAATGGATTATTTTGAAGGCCTCTCTGATGAAGACAAGGAAAAACTCGGGCCCATAAGAGACAAAATTTTGAAAGCAAATCCAAGGTTGGCGAAAGATCCTTATCAACATCATACTCCTAATTGGAGGTTTAAAGCAGTTCCTAGAACACAAAAAGATGCCAATCAATTCATTGAAAAAAATATTATGGAAACTGCTGGTAAAGATCCAGCAGATCCAGGCAAAGGTACATTTATTGCAAGTTATCGCGCGGAGGATTATGCGCATGCAGCCGAGAATACTTCTTTTGTGCTAATGGCATACGATATTGCAAACATGAGGCAGGCAACTCAAGAGGAGGCCGGTCCTTCTGGCGCGTACCAACATCGCCTTGTTCCTATGTCTGGTGAGTTGAAAGATTATTTTTTAGGAGCGATTTTTTTTGAAATCGATGCGCAAATTCCCAGTTACGAAACCGTGCGGGACTATCTGGGTACCAAAAAAGAAGCGCTGACGAGCCAAGCCCTAGAAGATTACAGAAAAAGCGTTGGCGATCTTAGTAAAAAAGGAATTGAGTATGCAGCTGACGAAGGACTTCTTGTGGCAAGCATTACAGGATCAATAGATTATTTTACACATAGTATTTATTTTGAATTTGAAAAAAACAGGCCTCTGATTATGGAGAGAATAAAATCGAAAGATCTTCTCGAAAGAGCGTCTCAATGGGTAAAAAGTACGCCTTCGCCTTCTATTCCTTTTAGTTTAACCGGCAAAACTATTGATGGATTAAAAGAAGCACTATTGTTGCCAAAGATGATTTTACAGGGGGTGAGAGAGGGGTGCGAAAGCGCGTTAAAAGAACTTATTCAAGAATATAATCTTAAAAAGAAACAAAGTTCAAAAATATGACCAAAATACTAGGAATTGATTCATCTAATTAAATATATATTACCTTTGTGCAAGCGATAGCGTTCACAGGGGGTATACCTTAAAATATGGATAAAAAGCAAATCATTCAAAAAATAGAAAAGTTAAGAAACTCCAAGGTCATTACGTACTTAACCAGCGACAGGCCCGGACCGGTGAATGCTAGAATTGCCGGCGATATTATTCCAATTATCTCAAACCAGTTACGCCAAATTGGAAAAGTAGAAAACATCGACTTGTTTTTATACAGTACAGGCGGAGATACTTTAGTTCCTTGGCGCCTGGTATCAATGATTAGGGAGTACTGTAATAAGTTTTCTGTTTTAATACCGTATAAAGCCAATAGCGCGGCAACCATGATTTCGCTTGGCGCCGATGAAATAGTAATGACCGACTTATCTGAACTTTCACCTATTGACCCATCAACTGCTAATGTGTTTAACCCGCAAGATCCGCAAAATTTGCAGAACAAAATTCCAATATCTGTTGAAGATGTTATGGCCTATTTTGACTTGGCAAAAAATAAATTCGGCATTAAAAGCGACGAGGACTTAACCAAAATATTTAATAAATTCGTAGAATCAAATCCGCAAATCCACCCTTTGGCGCTAGGTAATGTAAATAGAACCCACAACTTAATCAGGCAATTGGCGGAAAGATTATTGAAAAGCCATAAAGAAAAGTTAAAAGAAGAAGAGATTAAAAAAATCGTAGATTATTTTACCGAAAAATTATATTCCCACCAATATTTCATTGGCAGGAAAGAGGCAAAAGAGGACCTGGGGGTTAAAACCGTGGTTGAGGCCGACAAAGAATTAACTCAAGCCATCAGCGATTTGCACGAAGAATACAAAAAAGAAATGGGGCTGGGGGTAAATATTTGGAATCCGGAAATGGAATTAGGTAATAATTTCCAAATTAAAAAGGATTATAAGATCGCCTGCATTGAAAGTGAAAAACTGGAGAATTACTTTGAACTTTCGCTGGAATTTAAAAAAGGTCAGGTAAACATAACCCAGCAAACCCCGCAAGGTCCAATTCAAGTTCCGCAAGACCAAGTAATGTGGAAAGTCGTAGGCCAAGGGTGGAGATAAAAAATATGGATTCAAGTACGGTTATATCAATAATTGCAGTACTAATATCGCCAATTATAGCTACGCTATTAGCTGTATGGATCGGAGAAGAAATTCGTAGGAAAAACTATCAAAAAGAAAGAGAAGATAAATTATTGGAAAAATTAATTGCAAATCGTTATATATTTGGATCGGTAGAATTTTTAAGTGCACTTAATTCAATTGATTTTGTTTTTTCAAATAATAAAAATATTAAAGAATTAGTTAAAAATTTACACAGAGCGTATATAAATAAAGAAAATGTAACTGTAATTAATCAGCGAATAGTAGAGTTAATTTACGACATTTGTAAATATAAAAAATATAACATTACGGAATACGAAATTCAAAATTTATTTATTCCTGCCCAAACACAAATCATAGCGCAAAATCCCACCCAAAATCCACCTTCTACGGCAGGAAATAGTAATAATATTCAACAATCAATAACTACATCAAATTCAGAAATATCCGTAATGGGTGATTATTTGTTTCACAAGGAAATTAAGGAAATAGAGAGTAGTATATCTTTAGGTATTCCCGGATGGATAGGCTTTCAAGGAAGTATTATAATCAGAAACCTGCGGTTTCCGATACCTTCCCTGCAAGGTAACCCGCGCGGCAGAGCCGCGGGGAATTCGCTTCGCGATTAAATAAAATAAAAATATTAATATACTCTAAATACCGAAGCTTTGGAATTTAGAGTATAGGTAAAAATTAAAGATTATGTCAAAGGAATCAACCCGCGCACCAATTTTATGCGACAGTGGATGGCAATCCGCTTCGCCCAAAGAGGGAGCCCCTATTCGGGGCACGCAGATTGCGAGGGTTATAATATCAATTAACACATAAAAAGATAAAAGCATTAGCGATAGCAAAATTGGTACGGGGTTACTCATTTTGTTAGTTCGCTGCTGCTCAAAAACAAAATGAGTAAAATATTAGGAATTGATTTGGGGACAACTAATTCGGCTATGGCGGTGGTGATCAATGGCGAGCCGCAGATTATTGAAAATAAAGAAGGGGCGCGAACCACGCCTTCTATTGTTGCCATTACCAAAAGCGGCGAGCGGGTGGTAGGCGTTTTGGCCAAGCGCCAAGCGGTAACCAATCCCCATAATACCATTTTTTCGGTCAAGCGTTTAATTGGCCGGAAATTCTCTGATGCTGAAGTGCAAAAAGATAAAAAGAATTTGCCCTACGAAGTTCGTGAGTCAGCCGATGGGGGCGTTGATGTAAAAATGTCCGCCCATTTGGGGCGAGATCTCGCCGCTGGCGGAGGCGATAAATGGCTCAACCCGGCAGAAATTTCCGCCATGATTTTACAAAAGTTAAAAGCGGACGCTGAAGCCAAATTGGGTGAGACCATTACCGAGGCCATTATCACGGTACCCGCTTACTTTGATGATGCGCAAAGAAAAGCAACTAAAGTTGCCGGAGAAGTCGCCGGGTTTGATGTGAAACGGGTGATTAACGAACCAACCGCCGCGGCTTTGGCGTATGGCTTAAATAAAAAGAAAGATGAAAAAATTATCGTGTATGACTTTGGCGGAGGCACGTTTGATATTTCTATCTTAGACGTGGGTGCCGATACCATTGAAGTAAAAGCCACTGGCGGAGATACGCACCTCGGGGGCGATGACTTTGACCAAAAATTAATGGAGTGGATTGTGGATCAATTTAAAAAAGAGCAAGGCATTGATTTGGCAAAAGATAATTTGGCACTGCAAAGAATCAAAGAAGCCGCCGAAAAAGCCAAAATAGAATTATCGAGCAGTATGGAAACGGAAATTAATTTACCATTTATTACATCGGGAGCCGATGGACCAAAACATTTGCTCTATAAAGTAAGCCGCGCACAGTTTGAACAAATGGTAGGGGACTATATTGATACGTCAATTGAATTGGTCAAAAAAACCTTAAAGGAAGCAGGACTTGAGGCCAATCAAATTAATGAAATTGTCATGGTGGGCGGACAAACCAGAATGCCAAAAATTATTGAAGAAGTGAAAAAATTGTTTGGCAAAGAACCCAATAAAGAAGTAAACCCCGATGAAGTGGTGGCTATTGGAGCGGCCGTGCAAGGTGGAATTATGCAAGGCAATGTAAAAGATGTATTGCTGCTGGACGTTACGCCTTTGTCATTGGGAATTGAAACCATGGGTGGGGTAAGCACCGTGTTAATTTCAAAAAATACCACGGTACCAACGGCCAAAAACCAAGTGTTTTCAACGGCAGCCGATAATCAGCCCAGTGTGGAAATTCATGTGTTGCAAGGCGAACGGCCCATGGCGCAGGATAACAAAACGTTGGGCAGGTTTATGTTGGACGGCATTCCGGCAGCGCCACGCGGTACTCCGCAAATTGAGGTAAGTTTTGACATTGATGCCAACGGAATTTTAAATGTGTCGGCAAAAGATAAGCAAAGCGGCAAAACCCAGTCCATTAAAATTGAAGGTTCAAGTGGCCTTTCCAAAGAAGAAGTGGAAAAAATGAAAAAGGATGCCGAGCTTCACGCCGCGGAAGACAAGAAAAAGCAGGAATTAATTGAGGCACGCAATTTGGCTGACAGCATGGTCTACACCGCAGAAAAAACATTGAAAGATGGGGGAGAAAAAGTTCCAGTTGACATGAAAAAAGCGGCAGAGGAAAAAATTACCGCATTGAAAGAAACCGTAAAAAATGATAATATAGACGATATAAAGGCAAAGACGAAAGAGTTGTCGGAAGTGATGCAGAAAGTCGGGGCGGAGTTGCAAAAGAGCGGTGCTCAAACCCCGCCGACTGGAGATCAGAAACCCGAAGATAAAAAAGACGAACCAAAAGCGGACGAAGGGGAATTTAAGGAAAAATAAAGGTATTAACTCTGCGCTATCCTTGGCAAATAAAAAAAATCCCACACAATGAATGTGTGGGACAATAATCTTAGCCAGGTTTAATCGTTACCCCGGTCATTTGAGCTATCGCGGCAATATCTTCTTGCATTTTTGCCTCATGTTCATAGGGTCCACGGAGAGGAAGGATATTGTCCAGCTCTCCATGTTTTTTGGTCTTTGAGGCAATCATGCTAAGCGTTATGTAGCTGGCCATGTCCGCTGATGGTGCCTCCGTAGTGAAGAGTGCCGCGTTCTTTTCGCCGTCTTTTGTAAAAACTGCAAATCTAAACCAGAACATGTATTTCTCCTTTTGCGAAAGAATTTGGGAAACTTAGAAACTGTTTAATAAGTCCACATTTGGTCTAAAATACTATTTTTCGGCTGCAAATTCGCTATAATTTTTCGGCTTGCACCCTGTGCAAACCTCAAAATTCTATCAAATTTTCGCTCGAAAAATAGAATTTTATCCTCAAAAGCGACTTATTAGACAGTTTCTTAGAACAATTTTAGATTATCATATTATAAATTATTATCAATGGACTTAAGGGGTGTTCGGAAAACCCCGCTATTCCCCCGCAAATGTCAGCGGGGTTGATAGCGGGGAACTGACATTTGGAGGAAATAGCGGGGTTTTCCGAATAGCGCCATGGACTTACTACGAAATTCTTGTTCCAAAAATTAGCATTTAGGAGTCAGATAAAAGTATGAAGAAAAAAGCAAAAATCAATTACTTGATAAAGGATATGAGTACCGAAATGCAAGAGTATATTAAGAATCTTCCGACAGAATCCCTGAACGAATATAAAAATGCAGAAGAAATAAAAAGAGCTTTGACAGAGGGTAAGAAAGAATATAAAAAAGGAAAATTATTAACTAAACTATAAAACCATGAAAAAAGATACATCACAAAAAACGTATTCAATTAGTGAAACGAAAGCTATATTGAAAAAATATGTAGAAAAGTCAGCCAATAGGCTGATGGGTAATTTGAAAAATGCCTGGAAAAAGGATACAAAGAATAAGCAGCACCAGCATGTTTGATGTTAGGTTCACCCAGAAAGCAATTCTTGATATGGAGGTCTTCATACAAAGGTATGAAATGGCGTTTTTGGCGTTTCATAATGACAGTGGCATATGGAACGAAGAAATGATTAAGGATCTATACCGGCAAAGCGCAAACGCACTGCATGAAAAAATGGTGGACGAAATTACTGCTAGATTGAGTAAAGATAAGGTTCTTGGAAGAAAAGAATATAAGTCGGTAAAACAGGTTGATTTTCATATCAGCAATCGGTTAATTATTGTCATGTTTTCCGATGACACAAAAAACAATATTCGCCAAGTTGAATCCGTTTTTATAGACAAGAAAGTTATTTTGTAAATATTTTTAATATAAATTTATATCAATGAAAATTACTTACGATTCAAAATATAATATTGCTTATTTGTCATTGAAAGACAAAGGGCAAAAGAATGTAACAGCTATTCGCCTTAGTGATGAGGTGAATATTGACATTGCTCCAGATGGCGGGATTTATGGCATTGAACTTTTGAACGCAAAAAAACAACTAAAGGGAGATAAAAATCACCTGTTTTTGACGGTATCTGATGCGATTTCTAAAAAAACGGTTCGAGTGCCGTTGGCAGCTAGGTAAAAAGTTGATGAAGGAGAGTTTAAGGAAAAAGAATAATCAGTAACGAGTAACTGATAAGTTGAAAATTTTGTAATAAAATAGCGCCGGGTCGAATAAATCGACTCTCGGCGCTCCTGAGAGGATATCGCCATTGCCGTTATTTTATTTTGGCCAGTTTGGTTTATTATCCATCCTCACCACGCCCAACCAAGGCAAATCCTGGTATGTGTGATTGGAGTTGGCGTCGAGATGTGCTTTAGCGCACTTTTCGCAGAGAATGATGGTGCATTTTGTGCAAGCCACCCCACGAGTGCCAGGATTGTCGGTGATTGCGACACCACAGGCGCTGCATCGGTCGTTCATTGTCTCCTCCAAACATGGGTGACGTCGAATTCCTATCACGTAAATATATTTTAACATATATAATATAGTATTGTCAATACATGGACTACTACGAAGTTTTAGGGGTAACTAAAAGCGCATCCCAAGACGAAATCAAAAAGGCCTTCCACAAGTTGGCCCACAAATACCACCCTGATAAAGGCGGGGATGAAAAGAAGTTTAAAGAGATAAATGAAGCGTATCAGGTCCTTTCGGATGCACAAAAACGCCAACAGTACGACCAGTTCGGGTCAGGGTTTGAAAATATGAATCAGGGCGGAGGCGCAGGTGACTTTACCTGGGCGTGGCAAAACCAAAATGCCAATGTGGATTTCGAGGACTTGGGCGATGTATTCGAAAACTTTTTCAGTTTCGGTGGGGGCGGCGGAAGGGCTACCCGAAAAAAGGATATTAAAAAAGGCAAAGACATTCAGGTTGATATGGAAATAAAACTGGAAGAAACATTGCAAGCAACTCCAAAAACTATTGCCTTAGAAAAATTAATAACATGTCACCGATGCAGTGGGAATGGAGCTGAGCCGGGAACTAAAATTAATGAGTGTTTTTCATGTCGTGGACAGGGTCAAGTACAACAGGTAAAGCGGACTATTTTGGGAAGTTATACGACGTTTGCGGTGTGTCCCGAATGCAAGGGCGATGGTACAAAACCGGAAAAGCCCTGCAATGTGTGCAGGGGTGAAGGAAGAGCCAAAGGCAGGGAAGATATGCAAATTAATATTCCCGCAGGCATTGATGCGGGCCAGGTAATAAAAGTGGAGGGCAAGGGTGAAGCCGGCAAGAAAGGCGGCAGGGCAGGGGATTTATATGTTCGGATTTTTGTGAAAAAGCACGACATTTTTGCTCGTAAAGAAGACGATTTATATATTTCTGAATATATTGGTTATTCCCAAGCCGTATTGGGCGATGAAATTGAAATTCCAACGTTGGAAGGAAAAAATATTGTATTGACCGTGCCGCCGGGAACTGAATCGGGTCGCATGTTAAGAATTTCGGGGAAGGGAATTCCGCATTTTGACGAATACGGCAGGGGAAATTTATATGTTGAATTACAGATTAATACACCAAAAAAAGTATCAAAGAGACAAAAGCAAATCCTTGACGAACTTCGAAAAGAAGGGTTATAGGTAACCCTTCATACCTCTCGTCATTGCGAGGAGCCCTGAGCCGTGGCGAAGGGAGACGAAGCAATCTCGTTTCAAGGTAATTATGTAAGATTGCTTCGGGTTTGCGAACCCTCGCAATGACGGTGAATGGGCGCGTGAGGGGTACGGTTATAGGGGTTTGCTTTTTTTATATACCATGGAATCGAATATTATTATTTCAGTAGAAGATATCTATAAATCTTATGGAAATGTCCATGCCCTTGAGGGTGTAAGTTTTCAGGTGCCCCGGGGTAGCATTTTAGGATTGCTGGGCCCCAACGGTGCAGGAAAAACAACCCTGGTGAATATTTTAACCACACTGCTCAAGCCAGACAAGGGGAGGGCTTTGATATCGGGTATTGACGTAGCGCGGCAGCCATCAAAAGTGCGCTCGCGAATCGGTCTGGCGGGGCAATTTGCGGCAGTTGATGAAAATCTTACGGGAAAAGAAAATTTGGAACTGGTGGGAACGCTCTACCATTTGCCGCGAGCAGAGGTAAGAGTACGGGCGCGCCGATTACTGGAAGAATTTTCACTGACGGATGCGGTAAATCGCAAAACTAAAACATACTCAGGTGGAATGCGCAGAAGATTAGACGTAGCGTCGAGCCTTATTGGAGAACCGGAAATTTTATTTTTAGACGAACCCACCACCGGCCTTGATCCCAAAAGCCGGCTTGAGTTATGGGAGACTATTGAGGGTTTGGTCCGCAAGGGAACTACGGTGCTTTTAACCACTCAGTATCTTGAAGAAGCAGATTATCTGACGGACCGCATTGTGATTATTGACCAGGGGAAAGTGGTGGCACAAGGCACATCCAAAGAATTAAAATCAACCATCGGTGGCGGCGTATTGGAAATTCATGTTGCAGATAAACAACATGTCGTTGCATTGGTAGAGGCCTTGAATGTATTTGGGCCTCATGCAGATTTTGCGCTCGGCATCGTTACCATTCCCGTAAAGGAGGGTACTAAAACATTATCCGAGACAATCCGTAAAATAGATGCCGCAAATATTGAAATTTCAGATATTGAATTGCGTAAGCCCACCCTTGATGAAGTGTTTCTTGAGTTGACCGGAAATAATAGACCTGTCCCTAAATAAGATTTGTTACGAAAATTACAGATTTTGAGATGAAAATTTGATAGAATTTTTCGGCTTGCCCATAGGCCCGGAGATGGGGAAATTTGTTGCTACAAATTTACCCACATCTTGACCGAAAAATTATTGCAAATTTTCAGCCAAAATATGGAATTTGCAGTAAAATCTTATTTAGGGACAGGTCCGATAATTTGTATAATTTTAGGATAATATGGCACAAGGACACATTGCTCCTCAGGGATTAAAATGGGTTATTTCTGATACGATTGCCATGACATGGCGAGGTCTTTTGCGCTATGTAAGAATGCCTCAGTTGCTGATCTTTTCAACTATTCAGCCCATTTTATTCCTTTTACTGTTTGCCTATGTATTTGGCGGAGCAATTCAAACACCGGGGCTCAATTACATTAATTTTCTGGTACCGGGAATTTTAGTGCAAGTGGTTATTTTTGGGTCGGTGCAGACAGGAGTCGGACTGGCTGAAGATCTTGGCAAGGGCATGATTGACCGTTTTCGCAGTTTGCCCATGGCTCGTTCGGCTGTACTCACGGGCAGGACCTTAGCCGATTTGGTGAGAAATATTTTTGTCATGATTTTAATGATTGCAGTAGCGGGTATTATGGGTTTTCGGGCCGAAGGTGGTTTTTTTCGTTTAGTACTTGCATTGGGAATGATCGCCCTTTTCGGGTTTGCTTTTTCTTGGATTTCAGCTGCTATTGGATTGAGCGTACGAAATTCTGAAACTGCTCAAGTCGCCGGATTTATATGGGTTTTCCCTCTGGTGTTTGCCAGTTCTATTTTCGTACCCATAGACACTATGCCCGGATGGCTTGAGGCATTTGCTAAAATCAGCCCCATTACCGTTACGGTAAATTCCGTTCGGGCGCTTATGGTTGGCACGCCTATTGGAGATAATTGGTGGCAATCGTTGATCTGGATTTTTGGAATATTGATTGATTTTTCCATGTTATCGGTGTTACAGTACCGCAGGGCAAGGTAATGTGGCGTTTTCTAAAAATTTACAATAGTATTTACAAAAAACATTTTTTATCTTATAATTCGAAGCATAATAAGGATTAATAGTCGTGAAGCAATATTTCGTAATGCACAGTTTGAAGCGGTTGAAAATTTAAAATTGTGCATTCGGGCTTGTGCCCGCAATTTCAAAATTCCCCACGCGTTGCGACGTGCGGCACGCGGGGCTCGCTCCTATAGCTCAACGGTAGAGCAGTTGCCTTTTAAGCAATTGGTTCCAGGTTCGAATCCTGGTGGGAGCACATCTATTTACATTCTGTCATATTTATGTTAGAGTTTTTTTAGTTTTCGATACCCATTCTTTTACTGCGAGGGATTGATGGGAAAACCACAACCTAGGAAAACCGATATTGTTCCCTCCGACAATATCGAGGATCTTTTCTATGAAACGCTTGAAATTGAGGAAGCCGAAAAACTTTTTGTGGCTGTGTGCTACCGTGGCACAAGGTACAGCCTCCAAGAGTGGGTGGAATTTACAGAAGATCCCGACATCAAGGAGTGCATCGAATCCTGTACCGTCGGAGAAATCATAGAAATTGATCCAGATGGCGAAAGTGAAGAAGGTACTGTTCTGATCATTTCGTTCGGAAAACAACAGGAAGCTTGTTTTCACCCCTCGAGCATCAGGAAAAGGTCTCCTGATACTATTTGGGTGTAAGGCTAAAAACTGGCCAATTTATCCCTGCGATTACAACTTTAGTTGGTCGCAGGGCTTTTTATTTTACAAATTAAAACTATTCATTTCCTGCTTAATTTTATCCCAATTAAGTGTTCTGAATGTGTTCAACAAGGGGCACAAGAAAATTAAGGCCATCCTCAAAAGGGGTGGTTTTAATTTGCTTGGGTTTTTAACACAGGATTCGAACCCGTTCATAATTTGATTGGCGCTGTTTTGAAACATTCTATTTAGTCGTCATTGCGAGCCACAGCGAAGCAATCTCGTTTAATTTGAGATTGCCACGCCGCCTGCGGGCGGCTCGCAATGACGGAATAGGGGGTTACCGAACAGCGCCAATTTGTAACTGCTCACTGGACATGTTACACCTCCCGTCATTGCGAGGAGCCACAGCGACGAAGTAATCTCCCCTCATAACGACGGAGATTGCCACGCCTGCGGGTTCGCAATGACGAACGGAAGTTAGGATTACGTTGCATACCCAGTGAGCAGTTACGCCAATTTGATTTGACATTATTTTTACAATGTGATAAAGTATTTTCAGTCCTGACAATGGCACGGTGTTATTGTTTTGAACCACAAAAACAAGGAGCGAATAGTTCTCCTTGTAAATCTTTACTCTAAAGGAGTTGAGCAATGATGACAGTTCTTCGTGCCTACTGGCCGAGCGTGTGCAAATACCGCTGGCTGGCGCTGGCAATGGTGCTGTTCATGGTGGTGACGGTTCTGAATAAGGCCGCTTACCCATTTCTTGTACGCGACCTGCTCGGAGGCCTCAAAGATGGTTCTGTCGAATCGGTGACGCGGACAATATGGCTGATCGCCTTGTTACTCTTCGTCACTAACGTCACGTGGTACCTTTACGACTTCGTCATTCTGTTTTTTGAGGCAACGATCATGCGCGACCTCAGTCAACGGAGTTTCGCCGTCGTCCAGACGCAGTCCATGCGGTTCTTCGAGAACTCGTTCGCGGGCTCGCTCGTTACTTCTGCCAAGCGTTTCTGTCACTCTTTCGAGCATATCACGGACGCTTTCGCTTACCAGCTCGGGCGCAGTTTCGTTTGGATTATTCTGACCCTGGTCGTCTTTTCCTGGGAATATCCCTGGCTTGGACTGACCTTTGGTGTCTGGGTTATCGTGTTCTGTAGCGCAAGTATTTACATTGCTCACCTGCGCATGAAGCGAGACGCGATCGCTGCTGAAAAGGATTCGAAAGTGGGAGGCGCTTTTGCTGATTCATTCAGTAACCAAGCGACCGTCAAGTCATTCGGTAAAGAGCGCGATGAGCAACAGCGATTTGATGGCGTAGCAGAAGATTGCTATCAGCACACCAAGTACGCGTGGATCTTCGGAGTCAATCTCATCCGTGTGCAGGGTTTCATCTGTTCTGCGTTCGAGATTGCTCTAGTGCTGTTCCTTGTTGCCGGTTGGCGCAATGGGACAGTAACTATGGCTGACTTCGTGTTCTTCCAAACCTGGGCGATCATCATCATCGACCAAGTTTGGCAGATTGGAAACATCATGAACAAGGTGTTCCGGAGTGTAGGCGAGGCCAAGGAGATGGCGGCACTCTACACACAAAAACCCGAAGTGCAGGATGCTATCACTGCTCGGCCGTTGAATGTCGAAGATGGAGAGATTGAGTTTCACGCAGTCAACTTTAGCTACGTTGACCGAGAAACGCGCGCTCATCACGATGTCAATGACTTCACGTTGCACATCCCTGGTGGCCAATCGGTTGCCTTAGTGGGCCATACTGGCGCAGGCAAGAGCACACTCGTTAAGCTGCTTCTGCGCTATTTCGACCTGAACTCGGGCTACATCCGCATTGATCGGCAAGATGTCGTCAACGTGACGCAGATTTCACTGCGACAGCAGATTGCTGTTGTGCCACAGCAGCCAGAACTTTTTCACCGGACGCTTCGGGAAAATATCGTCTTTGCACGACCCGACGCTTCGGAGGAGGAGATTATCGTTGCTGCCAAGCGTTCGCACGCATGGGAATTCATTTCGCGTCTTCCCGATGGGCTTAATACCCTTGTCGGTGAGCGCGGTGTGAAACTCTCCGGCGGCGAGCGGCAACGGATTGCTCTTGCCAGAGCGTTTCTGGCAGATGTGCCAATCCTGGTGCTGGACGAGGCAACCAGTGCACTCGACAGTAAGACGGAGCACCAGATTCAATCGGCCATCGCCGATTTACTCGAAGGGCGGACGTGTATCGTCATCGCTCACCGACTATCAACGATCCAACGTGCGGACAGGATAATTGTGATGGAAAGTGGTTCCATCGCAGAAGAAGGAACGCACCAAGAACTCCTGGACCAAGGCGGTGTGTACGCTGAACTCTGGGACCACCAGAGCGGCGGATACATCACTGATTAAAAGGACTAAGCAGACCTACTGCTTCCCGTTATTCTTCGGAATGACGGGCTTTTTTATTTCAAAAAAACACTTCTATTAAATCAATATTATTGGCCTTTATTTTAGGGTGATTTTTTGTTAGTATGGATTAAAATATGAAAACCATTTTAGTTGATGCGGTATATTGTTTTATAATTGAAAAAGGAGGTGGTTTTGGTATTTTTACAGAAATGCAGGAATTGCTAGATAGTTTTGGAAACAGAAAAATTATCTTAACTGGCGCCAATGATGAACAGTTAAAGAAATTTGGCTTAGATAATATGCCATACGAGGTTTTCACCCTAAAGCATAATCCTGAAAAAGCCGACCCTACATATTACGAAACAATGCTTCAATATTTTACCTTAGAAACTGTTTAATAAGTCCACATTTGGTCTAAAATTCTATTTTTCGGCTGCAAATTCGCTATAATTTTTCGGCTTACACCCTGTGCAAACCTCAAAATTCTATCAAATTTTCGCTCGAAAAATAGAATTTTATCCTCAAAAGCGACTTATTAGACAGTTTCTTAGACAAAGATGATGCTATCTATTTTGAACACGATGAAAATGCAGTAAAAAGCGCTCAATCAGTTGGGATTATAACCTATCACTACGATAACGATAAAAAAGATTTGATAGCGCTCAAGAAGTTTTTAATGGGGAATTTTAAATAAATATGTCACAGGAAATTGAAACAAAAGTTTTAGATATTAATGTAGCGGCGATAAAAAATAAACTGGCTGAACTTGGTGCCCAAAAAATTCAGGAAACACGACTTTCAGTTGATTGGTACCAAGCTAAAGGCGAAAAAGAGGGGGCTGCTAATTGGTTTTTACGGATTACTGACCTTCCCCACATAGATTAATAAAGCAAAAATTTCAGATTCGAGGGCAGGGCGCCGCCCTGGAAAGCGAAAGAACCACAGCCGTATCCGCGGATACGGCGAGGACGCTTTCGCTTGAAGGGTAAGCCATGTCCCGAATGTGAAGTTTTTGGTGTTAATCTATGTGGGGAAGGTCAGTATATCAAATTCTGAAGGTAAGCATGAAGTTACCTGGAAGGGAGATCCAAAAACCATCGGAATTGCCAAGGTGCGAAGAGAAATTAACTTTGTGGTTGAAGATCCAGAAAAAGTGGCGGATTTATTTAAAGAATTGGGGCTGGAACAATATGCCCACCAAGAAAAAGACAGAGTGTCATTTAGCTTTAAGCTTTGAATTACGAAACTCCCTTGGGAAAGGTGAATTTCGGGTCTTTCCTCCAAATTTTGGCTATAAATTTGCTATAATTTTTAAGCTTATGCATAGCTAAGCTTAAAAATTCTATCAAATTTCTATCTCAAAATTTGGAAAAAATCCCTCGAAAGAGTTTCGTAATTCAAAGCTTTAAGGACTGGTATTTTGACATTGACCAATATCCCAACGTGCCGCCATATCTAGAAATTGAAGGCAAAAGCGAAGAGCATTTGAGAGAAGGCATGAAATTATTAGGTTTGGACAATAATCGAACTTCAAATAAGGGTGAACGAATTTTAATCAAAGAAATGGGCCTAGATTGGTATAACATGAAATTTTAAATATATGGAAATATCCCCAAGATTACATCATTACTGTCAGAATATTACCAAGGATCATTTGCAGGATATGGTAGAAATGTATAAGCTACTCGGTTTTGATGTGGTATACACACCTCCGCCTAGTAAATTCCCCTGGATTATGGTGGGGCAATCACGGTTACGGTTTGCCATTCAAATAACCGAAGTTTCAGATACCCCTATTGAAAATCTTGATAAAAAACGGCAAACACATATCGCTTTTCTTTCCGATAATCCGCAGGAAATAATCGATAAAATAAGAGTGTGGGCAGAAGGTAAAGGTTTTAAATTCAGGGATGGCGGGTGGTCAAAGATAGAACGGTACTTTGATCTGCCAGATATTTTTGTAAACTTTGTAGTTGAGGTTATGCATACATCAATCGAAAAAAGCTAAATGGTTTATTTTTAATAGAGTAGAGTGAATTATATGATTTTAACTAACGAAGAAATTAAAGAGGCCATAGTAAATGGAGAAATGGCCATTGATCCGTTTGATGAGGAAAATTTAAAACCTGCGAGCTATTCATTTACGTTAGGGAATAAATTTAAAAAACTAAAGAAAGTTGAGTTTCTAGATTCCAGAATTAAAGAACAAGAATTTGAAGAGTTTGAATTAAATGAAGATGGATATTTCTTGCAGCCGGGAGAGTTTATTATTTGCCATACTGCCGAAACGCTGAAATTAGGAAAAAACATTGCTTGTTTTTTAACTATGCGCGGTGCTAAAGCGCAAATGGGCATAGATGCACTTAGTGGTGAAATTTTTTGTGAGCCGGGATCTGGGGGCGGATGGGATGGAAAATTAATGCTAGAAACGACAAATAAAGGGCCATTGCCAGTCAAATTATTTCCTGGAATCACGATTATAAAAGCTGTTTTTATGAAGGTGTAAAAGCATTGTTTTTAGTAGAAAAACCATTAGTATTAAAAAGCACCCGGCCTTCGCTAAAGCTATGGCGGGCAAAGCAAAAACCTTAACGGGAGAAAAACCATGAAAGTTGTTCTTTCCACAAGAAATCCAAGCAAAGCTGAGCAAATCAAGGCGGTGTTTGAAGGTTTTCCAATTCAAATTCTCACTCTTGGTGAAGCCGGGATTGAGGGCCAAGGGGTTGAAGACGGCACAACCCTCAAAGAAAATGCTTTGAAAAAAGCAATGTTTGTGCACCAAAAAGACCCGAGCGTTTGGGCGCTGGCGGACGACACAGGAGTTTTCATTGACGCGCTTGATGGAAAACCCGGCGTGGATACGGCCGATTGGCATGGTCAACCGGCAAAAACTGACGATGTTGACCTGGTTACCCGATGGATTCTTGGTGAACTCAAAGACGTTAAAGATCGCTGCGCTACGTTTGAAACCGTGGTTGCCATTGTTTCGCCGGACGGGGAGCAATATTTCTTTGATGGAAAAGTTCGTGGTAAGATTCTTAAATCAGCGCGAGCTGCCACCCAGCCAAAAATGCCTTACGCCCCAATCTTCATGCCCGAAGGAACGGATAAGGTTTGGGGAGAGATGACGGTTGAGGAAGAGAATCAAATTTCTCATCGAGGCAAGGCATTTCGCCAAGCCCGGGACTTTCTGGAAACCCTACGGTAAGCGAAAGGAATTTTCTATGACCGGAAGAAAAGTATTGGAAGCCATTGCCATTTACCGTCGCTATTTTAAGGACGAAGGTATTGGCAAAGTTGATTTTCCCCATGATGTCCCAACGGAGGGATTTGCCGACCGCCTGACAATTTTGGAGCACTGCCACGGTATGCTGGAGCAAATGGAAGCGATGGTTGCTGATGGCACGCCAGAAAAGATGGAAAAGGTTTTCCGATGGGTGGGTTTCATTCAGGGATGCCTTTGGTCGCAGGGTGTATTCTGTTTGGACGAGCTGAAAAAACACAACCGCTCCTAGGAGCGCGAAATTCTCCTCAAACAACAAAGCCACCTCACAGAAATTCTGTTTTGGTGGCCTTTTTATTTCTTAACTTCAAAAAATTATACTAATGTGCCATGATTTACATAATCTTACGAGGAGTTTGGTGAAGAATACTCACTACCGTCATTGCGAGGAGCCCGCAGGCGACGAAGCAATCTCGCTATAATTGGAGATTGCTTCGCTTTGGCTCGCGATGACGATTTGGTCAGCGAGCAGTTACAGGCGCAAGTAACCCCTCACACCCCCGATGTCATTCCCGACGCGCACGATCGGGAATCCAGGGTATCTTGTTTGAAAATCTTCTGGATCCCGCTTCAAAAGCCCGGGATGACAACGAGGGGCGTGAAGGTTTGCAGCATCTATTGACATCGTTCTAAATGTATAGTATGATTTTTTCAGTTCTTCTTTAACAAGTTTAAGGTAAATTTCTTTCACAAGCGTTTGTGATTGACCTTAACTTGTTAAAAAGAGCAAGTTAGGAGTTGGCCATGACTGTACAGAATCCCCTGGAGGTGGCCCGTGTTGTAATGAGTCGGCTCGGAACAACCGAGCAGGGTCTTTTGGTGAGTCACACCATTGCCGCGTTGCAATGGATCAACTCTACCAAGGGTAACCCGCGCCGGATCGATGACCTACCCGGAGGATTCAGCCCGAAGCTATGGGCCCACAACAACCGCCTGTTCACGGCTGAAACGGTTAGCCGAAACACGTTCCGGTTCTACGTCACTCCCGAGGGAGTCAACTTCCTCAAGGAGTGCGGGGTCACCGTGGATGTGGCGACCGACGTCCGCCCTTTCACGCTTCAACACTCAAAGGAGCCGCCGGAGGTGAAGCGAATGTTCGTCCAGAATCGGACCGGCACTATTAAGGAGGTTAATTTGGCAACGGTGCCAGATTGCGTGTTTGAATCCTTGCGAGAGGGAATGCTCGCGGTGCACGACGGCAGAATGTACGGCACCAGCCCAGAGCATATCCTTGGCACGGATTAAAACCAAAGACCCCGGACACGAAAGTGTTCCGGGGTGTTTTTTTGGATTTTATCAGTAGTGGGTCTTCCGTAGGGACGCTGGATTCGAATTATCATCAAGTTGAGAAGCCAAAAAATGAGATGATTTGTTTCTTTCTGCGACGAAATCGTAGCCATAGCTACCTTGAGGATCAGAAAGGAAGAAATCATCCATTTTTTGGCTTCCCTGCGGGCGGGGCAATTTGGCTGAACTTCTACGTTGCTCGTCGATCACAATACCTACAGCATTAGGATCGCTCCTCGCGCCTTGAATTTCAGCCAAATTGCCACCGCTCAATTGATGATAGTTCGAATCCCGCGTCCCCAAGTCCTTTGCGGTGTAAAACTGCAAGGGATTTTTTATTGCTCCAAAATAAGCCCGATAGAAATACAAGATTTGTAACCCCTCACACCTCCACCGTCATTGCGAGGCGCCCGCAGGCGCCGAAGTCCCGATGAGATCGAGGATCCTCGATGGCACAAAGCCATCGGGACAATCTCATCATCACTCTTACTGGATTGCCACGTCGTTTCGCAAGCGAAACTCCTCGCAATGACGACACGTGAGAGTGGGTGGTGTGAGGGGTTACAAGATTTTTACTCATATATCGTCATACATAGTATAAAGGTCGAACTGTATTATAAAAAAATAAACATATTACGCCTATGAACAACAAGAAAATTATTATTTCGCTTATGGTGGCCTTGGGAATGGTTGGGGCAACATTGGGGTTATCTTCGGTGGCAAGTGCCGATAATCCAATTCCAAGTACTACCAGTATATCTCCGAGTTTAGCCAGTGTGGGAAGTTCGTCATTTATCATGACGGTCAATGGTAGCAATTTTGTGCCCGGATCCATGGTGCATTTTAATGGAATGGCGCGTTCAACCAACTATATTTCACCAGCTCAGTTGACTGCCACCATTTTGGCCTCAGACCTTAATACTGCGGGAACCTTTAGTGTAACCGTAGTTAACTCGGTGCCAGGCGGTGGAACGTCTAATCCGCAAGCATTTACAGTTGGTAACCTTGCTCCTACTATTAGCTCAATTTCACCATCGGCGGTGGCTTCGGGATCGGCATCATTCATATTAACCGTAAACGGTGCCAATTTTATGCCGGGGTCCGTAGTGCATTTTAATGGAATGGCGCGTTCAACCAACTATATTTCACCAGCTCAGTTGACGGCTACCATTAATGCGCAGGATGTGGTAAATTCCGGATGGTTTAACATTACCGCAGTGAATCCCGGCCCGGGTGGGGGGATATCCAATACTCAAGTACTTACGGTTACCGGAAACAATCCCGTTCCAACCTTAAGCAGTATTTCTCCTAATTCTGCAGTAGCAGGTGGCGGCGGTTTCACGTTAACCTTGTACGGCGCGGGCTTTATGCAGGGGTCTTGGGTTAGATTTAATGGGTTAGCAAGAACCACGACATTTGTTTCTTCTAATCAATTAACTGCAGTAATTCCTGCTTTTGATATTGCAACTGGCGGCACCTATGCCGTTGATGTGGCCAATCCCGCTCCGGGTGGCGCCTCTTCCAACGCTATCTTGTTTAACGTTTCATCTGTGACGCAAACTCCGGGATTGCCAAATACCGGATTTGGGTCAGAGTCCAAGTCATTAGATTGGGGCGCAGTGATGCTGGCGGCCATGATGGCCATTGGTTTATTGCTGAGTGCCATCGTAATGCGACGCGTATGGTTTGCCAAATGATAGAAAGGCGAGAGCCGGGCAGGCCTGCCCGGCTCTCGTAGCTTTGCTCGGATATTTTCCCAAAAAATTCACGATCGTGAATTTTTTGGGAAAATAATCCAGAGTGGGTCGCCATTCAAAGTGGGGGTAATCGAAGAATTAGAAATTAGAAATGTAAAATTACAAAATCATGAAACACATTATATTAAAAGGTCTTTTAATTTTTTCTTTGGTTTTGACTGCGAGTGTCGCAGCGGTTTGGTATGTCAATCGAGCAGAGGTACCATATACTAATATTACATCTTCAGAAAATCAGCAGGAAGAAAATAACCAAACATCACCCCACCAAAATGGCATAGGCCCCGGTTTGCCCGTTCGCCTCGCTATTCCCAGTATTGGCGTGGATGCTAAAATTATCCGCGTTGGTTTGGCATCTGATGGATCGGTAGACGTGCCAAAAGGGCCTTCTGAGGTGGCATGGTTTCAATTAGGGCCGCGACCGGGCCAAAAGGGTAGCGCGGTGGTAACAGGACACTACGGCCCATGGCGAAGCGGCGCCCATTCGGTCTTTGATAATTTGCACCAATTAAAACAAGGAGACAAAATACAGGTTTACGATGATCAAGGCAACGTACTTTCTTTCGAGGTAAAAAAAACCGAAATATACGGTCCCAGCGAATCGCCTCCGGAAGTATTTGCCCAAAATGACGGGGTCCACCTTAACCTTATTACCTGCCAGGGCGATTGGGTAGCAAGCCAAAAAACTTACACCAAGCGCCTGGTCGTATTTACCGAATTAACTCCAAGTAAACCGTTATAGGATTACGGGAATTACAGGGAATTACAGGGGTCCGACCCCTGTAACCTTCTGTGTACTGGAATATTGGAAATACAGCTGCAGGGGTCGGACCCCTGTAACCTGCGGGGTTGGCAATATTGAATAATTAATAACAAAAAGTTCCCGGATTTCGGGAACTTTTTGCCTGCAAAAATCTTTGAGAAACTATTTTAATTCAATCACCGGTCCGTTAATTAAGAGTTCCAAACTTTGATCAAGCTGGAAGTTCGTTTTCATTTCTCCTCCTACATTCATTCCCACGTGTATGGTGGGGTTTATCGCCCCGCCTGATACCGTTACCACATTATTGGTATCAACGATTACGGTTGCGTTACTGCTGCTATCAAAGGTAATAACGGGAGCAAAAATGAAAGAACCGTCCTTGGTTTTATGCAGTGATTTGTCTGCTAATACATCAACGCGAGCCACAGAATTAGTGTTTCCATACACTACCATATTGGTTTCGAAGGTAATTTGCCCTGAAGGCATGGCGGCTTCTTTGACTTTTCCTGCCTCTGTTACTAAGATTTTTGAAGCACTTACCCTAATTTGATTATACGAATTTACCGGCACATCGGCGCTAGCCACCAGCATGGCCTGGCTTTTTGCTTTCAGTTCAAGTAAATTGAAGGTCTTTGGGGTTGAGGAAACCGTTATCCACCCCTGGGCATTATTGTATACCTCAACTTTGTCTACCGTCATGGAAACCGCGCTGACGCTTCCCATATTGGCTGCCGCGTCGGTAATGGTTACGTATAACGTACCTGTGGCCTGATTTTGGTTATTTTGCTCATTGACATTTTGATTGGTGTCATTGTTGACGGAGTAATTTCCCTGCGTATCGGTGCTCATATTGGTATATAACAAATAGCCGCCACCCAGAAGTACTAATGCTCCTATAACAACTACGAGAGTAATAATAGTTTTGTTATCCATATATTTAAATTTTATTATTTTAACATTATGGACATCACATCCAGAAACCACACTTAAGCCGCTGAAGGTTTGGCAATATTGGGCGGCTTGGAGTCAAGACGCGAGGCGTAATGTGTCGCAACACATTCGCCCCGTCTCCAAAAAATATGCGAGGCGTAGCCGTAGCTACGGCAAACATATTTTTTGTGAAAACTGCCCAAGATTGGCAAATCCGGCAAGAATTGGAGTGCGGTTTCTGGATGTGATGTCCATAGATGCACAATGTTATACGACGACCTTTAAATGTAAGACGGTTAAGTAATCATACTGCTTACATACTAACCATCATAGATATAATTGAAAAAAATGCAATATTAGGGTAGAATTTAGGCAATATGGACAAGGCATTGGAACTACAAAAATTGCATCAGCAAATGCTGGCTGACAAAAAACTTCCTTTGGTGACCAATTTAGTGTTTGGGGAGGGAAATTCGGATTGTCGAGTGCTATTTATTGGTGAAGCGCCCGGAGCCGTGGAAGATGAGCTGGTGCGGCCGTTTGTGGGTAGGAGTGGGCAATTGTTGCGAAAACAAATCCGCGAACTTGGTTGGAAAGAAGGAGATGTTTACATTACCAATATTGTAAAGCGCCGGCCGCCGGAAAACCGGGACCCGTTGCCAGAAGAAATTATGGCCTATAGGCCCTATTTAACCCGTCAGATTGAAATTATTGCGCCAAACATTATTGTGCCGCTGGGAAGATTTTCCATGAATTATTTTCTAGGGAGCGAGGAAAATAAAATTCAAGAAATTTTATTTAACGAGCGAGCGACGAAAATATGCTTTGCATACTTTTTACCGGAGGCAAAAATTACCCGCGACCAGGGGCACTTATTTGGGGCAATGATTAAAGGCGAGCAACAGAAAAAATGGTTTGTAGCTCCTATGTTTCACCCTTCGGCGGCGCTCCGCGCACCAGCCATGATGGAAGAGTTTGTAAAGAATTTTAAAAATTTACCGAAGATGCTACAAAAAATAAATGAATTAAATCCCAAATTCCAAATCCCAAATAAATCCCAATAATTAAATTCGCTGGCGAGCGGATAAAATCCAAAACTCGTCATGCTTTGAATTTAACATTTTTTAATTTTGATATTATTTAGAATTTAGGATTTAGAATTTAGTAGTATTGGGCCCATAGTAAATCGGCATTACGGATCCATGGCATGGATCAGGGCCGGGTTCGATTCCCGGTGGGTCCACAACTAGCGAACTTTGACCGGCCGAAAGCCGGTTTTGTTCGTAAATATAGCCCAATTTGGCGGTTCCAAACCCTGTTTTTCGGTTATACGGAATTCCTTCAGGGAAAATCAACTTTTGGAACCTCGCAATGACAGGCATAGCAAGATCAAGCCATTGTCTTGCTAAATCGCTAATAAACTGATTAGCATAAGCCAACGTGCCTTCAATATCAAATTTATCTATACTGCACTCATTCATTGAGATTTTGACAGTTGCAATCTGAACATCTACCGCCTCTTTGCGTTCCTTAAATTCTTCGGCAGAATATGACCCATCTTCTTTGCTATCAAAAATTCCTTTACGCTTTTGATTAAGAATTACTAATTGCTTTTCGTACCGACCGATTTCTTGTTCATAAAGTTTACTGTTCTTTTCCCAAACATCTAAGACAACTCTTTTGAAGGTTTCTAGAAATTTTGTCTTTGGTGTTATGGTTCTCAGATTTTCCATGAAGTCTTTTTCTAGCATATCTTTCTTGATGGCTTTACCATACTCGGCACAAAGCCTGTTTTTGCAATGGTAGTAAAAATATTTTCCTCCGTTACCTCGTGAAACGCTACCGGTCACTAATTTATTACAATTCCCGCATAAAATGGTTATGCGGAGAGGGAAGTTGGGATTATATACCTCATGCTTCATCTTTCTAGTTTTACCTGTCTTAATAAAAACAATCCGATCATATTCTTCACGGGTTATCATAGGCTTGTTAAGTAGTTTTACCTCTTTGCCAGTCCATCGGTTTTCCGCAAACCCCGCGTAAAATTTCAAATGACAGCGTAATAATTTATCAACTAACTTCACATCAGTTTTCTTTCCCCTAATACCCGCCAAACCTACTTTATCCATAAGTAATGCAATATCCGTAAGTGAAGAATTGCCCTTGGCGTATTTCTGTAATCCAAGCTGGATAATGGGGAATATTCGCTCGTCTGGTGGATCGGGCAGGGTTTTCTTCTCGCCTCGTTTCTTGAAATTAAGGCATGTATAGCCAATAGGTGATTTCCACGGCCATAGTCCTTGATTGAGTTTTTGGCTCATCCCGTCAGTGCATTGCTGGCGACGTATGCCATTTTCATAATCGGCGGCGCCGGCCAGCACCGTTTCAATAAATTTCTCGGCTGGGCTGTTACCGATTGGCTCGGTAACGGAATGTAGGGAAGTGCCATATCCCAAAAGTATTTTGCGGACAGCAAAATGATCTTCAGTATTGCGGGCAAATCTATTTACCCGTAGGACTATAAAGGCTTCAGGTTTATTTTTCCTACAAAATTCAAGGGCGCGTAAAAATTCCTTGCGATTGTTTAGGGTTAAATCTTTGGCGCTTTCGCCTTCCTCTCGGAAAACAGAAATTATTTCAATGCCTTTTTGTACGCCGTACGTACGGCAAAGTTCTTCCTGATTTTCTAGGGAAGTGCCTTTTACCTGCTCATCACTTGATACTCTAATATAGATAACGCCTTTCATAAAAATGTGTAACTTAAAGGGACGGTCTGGTAAACCCAAATAAACTTTCCCGAAGGATTGCATAGTTGGCAGACCGCCCCTTTAAGGCACTATGCAAAGAAAAACTCCGGGGAATTTTACATTATTTGGGTTTACGAATTTATTATACCACCAAATTTTAAAACTACAAAATTATTTATTTTGCAGTTCAAGGTATTTTTTAGTTACCGTTTCCAGTTCCCATTCCAATCCTTCTTTATCAGCCCATTCTTTGGCTTTATTCAACATTTCTTTGGCTTTTTCTAGGCTATGGTCGCATAAAGTTAAAAGCTGGCCGGCGGATCTAAAGTATCTTGCTTTTCTTCCACGAATACCTTTAATCTCTATGAAATATGCCGTTAATTTTTCGATATCGTTCATTGAATTATTGCCGCCGATTTATTCGGCGGTTAAGTTCTTCTCTTGGTCTACACCCAACCTGTTCTCGTCTAACGCTAACCTATCCTTGGTAAACAAATTGTATACATTTTGTTTACGAGATAGTCCCTTAAATTCCTCCTGATAAATTGTCCTATGATATCTATCCTTTGCTATTTTGTTATGGATTTTCCAGTGAGTTATAACTACTACCTTTTTGTCAAAAGGAATTACATATCCTTTTGCTACTAAGATTTTCAAATCGTCTTCCGGACTACCGAGAGTTTTCATAACCATTTGAGGAGTGACAAATCCATCATCATCTGCTTCCAGCCCAAGATGAAAATAAAGGTTTTGCGCTGTCGGGGGCATCGCAACAAAGTTATCAGTTCTGCATATTGTTTTGTTAAACATTCTTTTATTTGCCATATAATTTATTCTTTATTATTTAACATTTTATTTTTATTATCTTGTTGCCATTTATCAAAAATAACTTCAGCGAGGCCATACAGCCCCTCTCGAATTTCCATGACCTCCTCGTCCGATAGGGAGGTATCATCCAAAAGTGTTTTCATTTCTTCTATTGTTATCACACCATGATTTTATCAAGGTGCTAAATACCTCGTACATCCTTTCTTTAGTAGGATCTAAAACAAAAAACAGCTTCATAACGGCTGTTTTGAAAGAAAGTTATTAAGAGTGTCTGGGAGGAGATGAGAGGAGGAGGGATTTTGTTTAGCTTTTCATGGTAATTTTGTAGGTTGCACTGATTTTGTACCCTCTGCCTCTTTTACCTTCTAAAATGTTGTCCTTTAACCTAATTTTATTTTTGGCGATTCTGTTGATATTGCCAATTTGCCTACTAAAATTAGGCAAGTTATTTTTCCCAAGGTCGTGAGCAATCGCCTTTGTGGGATAATAATCATTAAATTTATTAACTATAAAATACTCCATAATTTTATACCTGTCCCTGCCTTTTTCCATTAAATAAAAATGCTTTTCTTTTCCTTCGCGCCATAATTTTCCATCCTCATTAAAGAATAATTTTATAGTCACCGTCACTTTTCCATTTCTCTCTTTCACACTTCCTTCGCCAATTTCCTTGTCAGCAGTAACTCCTAAATCATCAGCGAATTTATAAAATCCTTTTGGATCACTAACGACCAATTTTAATTCGAAAGTTAGGGGATTTTCTTTTAGTAATTTTCCATGCCGAGGACCTGAGTGGGGCGGAAGTTGCTCATTCAGATATACGATAAGGCCCATAGTTTTTGCGTGGGCGTTATCTTCTTGAAAATCTATCTTTTCACCCGGATTAGTATCATAGTCGCCCTCAAATAGATTTTCATTAAACTCGGGCAAAGGAGTAACATGTTCTTGTAATAAAACTTTAACGATTTTTCCTCGTTTTAATGGTTCATGCTCTAAAACTTTCTCTACAACATATTTGAGAAACTTTTTTGTATTTGGTGCATTAGGTTCAACTCTAATAATCATTTTTATATTCTTAGCTTCTTCTCTAACTTCCTAATCCGCCCCTGCAGATTTGTAAGCTGTGCCATTCGCCCCGAAAAAACTCCCGGCTCCCATAATGACCCTACAGCATTTATCGTCATAGAAAGCATATGTGCTTCATCTTTCATATTTTGTAAAACTGCCTCTGCGTGCGACACAGTGTTTTCAGCAACTTTTCTAATAATAAAATTAGTATTTCCACCCGGCGTAAATTCTAAATAATCACCTTTTTGTAATTTAAAATATCTTACCAATTCAACTGGCACATTAAGAAAAAATTGGTTGCTCATATATTGTAACCTACGGATTTGGTTCATATGCTCTCTTTTTACACCTTTTTTACGAATTTTCAATTAGATAACGATTTATAGGAAAAGGGAGGACGGGGATATTCCCGACCTCCTCCTATAAACTATCATATAGTTTAGTAATTCGTTCTCTCGCCGCTTTCTCCGTAACAACGTGGGGGGAGGACGTGCCGAAGGCGTAGGGGCGACCGCAGTCGCCCCGCAACCGCGCCCGCAGGCGCGGGAGTAAAG
>Ga0155373_110_pt1 | contig 72934 bp, 81 predicted proteins | sample RifCSPhighO2_02_FD_106341 | JGI IMG/M metagenome (GOLD analysis project Ga0155373, IMG submission 106341) | Candidatus Staskawiczbacteria bacterium RIFCSPHIGHO2_02_FULL_42_22 | reverse complement strand
CGATTGCGCCGGCATGGCTGCTGATATTTTTGAAACATATTCTGTTTCCATGGTGGCCACCATGATTTTAGGTGGATTATTGTATCCAAATTCCATACAATTTGTGTTGCTTCCTTTATTTTTAGGCAGCGTTTCCATTTTAACTTCCATTATAGGGAGCTTTTTTGTACGTTTAGGAAAAAATAAAAGTATTATGGGGGCGATGTACAAAGGAGTGGCGGTTTCAATCATATTATCTGCAGTTGGCTTTTACCCGGTTATTTCAAAAATGATGGCAGGTCAAATTGTTTCGGCCTTGAATTTATACTTATCATGCTTGGTGGGGCTGGTTATTGCCGCCGGAATGTTTGTAATTACCGAATACTACACCTCAAAAAAGTATATGCCGGTGCGGTCAATTGCCAAGGCCTCTGAAACGGGGCACGCCACTAATATTATCCGCGGCATTGGACTTGGCATGCAATCCACGGCCTTTCCTATTTTATTAATTGCTTTTGGCACGATTATCAGTTTTTGGCTGGCAGGAATTTATGGCGTAGCGCTTGCTGTTGTATCCATGTTGTCAATTTCGGGTATTGTTGTAGGAGTTGACGCCTACGGGCCCATTACCGATAATGCCGGTGGAATTGCCGAAATGTCCGGTATGCCAGAAGAGGTCAGAAAAATTACCGATGCATTGGATGCGGTTGGTAATACCACTAAAGCCGTAACGAAAGGGTATGCCATTGCTTCGGCGGGATTGGCGGCATTGGTATTATTTTCTGCTTATACTCAAGAAGTTACCAATATATCAGGTAGCGTCGCAACCTTTATTTTATCTGATCCTAAAGTAGTTGCGGGGTTGTTGATCGGAGGACTGCTCCCCTATTTATTTGCCAGCTTTTTAATGGGCGCGGTAGGAAAAACGGCTGGCAAAGTAGTGGAAGAAGTGCGCCGACAATTTAAAACGATTACCGGTTTAATGGAGGGCACCGCAAAACCAGAATACGGAAAATGCGTTGATATTGTAACCAAGGCCGCCATTAAAGAAATGATGGTTCCGGCGTTAATTCCCGTGGCCGCACCCATTTTAGTGGGCCTCTTTTTGGGGGTTGAAGCGCTCGGGGGGCTATTAATTGGAGCCACGGTTACGGGCCTGTTTGTAGGCATTTCTATGACCACGGGAGGAGCTGCTTGGGATAATGCTAAAAAGTACATTGAAGAAGGCAACCACGGCGGGAAGGGCAGTTTCACGCACCAGGCAGCGGTTACAGGAGATACCGTGGGAGACCCATACAAAGACACCGCCGGCCCAGCCATTAACCCGATGATTAAAGTGTTGAATATTGTCGCCCTGCTTATTGTCACGTTCTTAGTCTAGTAATTATTTCTGCGGCGGGCTCTCGCCCGCCGCTTAACTTAATATGGTGAAATATATTGGCACAATTATTTGGACAATAGTTTCTGTCCTTTTCTCAATAGGTTTAATGAATCAATTCGATGGCTACTTTGAAATTGTTGTTGTGGCTGTATTGGTTATAATTTGGTCTAGCGTTAATCAGGGATTTGCAGGTGTCGCTCTTAATAGTGCGAAACAAATATTTTTTATGTACGGGAAAATCTCTGAAGGGAAGGATAACTCAATGGATTCAGATGATATTCAAGAAGCAAATAAAATTTTAAAAAAAGAACAAGTTAAGTTTTATATAGCTGCTACAGGAAATTTTATTATTTGGATTATGGCGATTATAAAGATATTAAGTTGGTAAATTTATGGAAAATAGTTACGAAGAAAGAATAAAAATACTAGAAAAAGCCGCTGAAACAACTATTGAGGCGACGGGGAAGCACGTTGAAGTAACTAGTGAAATGGTTAGCATTATGGAAACATTTACAAGTAGAGTTGGGGACCGCTTTGATTGGATTGATAATACATTTAAATATTTACTAAGGACTATTAATAGAATTATTTTTTTAATTTTTGAATTCTACGCTCTATTGCTTGTCATTATATATCGGAAAGAAATATTCTCACTTTGTTCATGGCTATTTGAAGTTATTGCAAACTGGTTTTATCGTTTATCTGAGAATTGGCAGATTGCAGTAGTTTCTCTAATTTTTACTTTTATATTTGGCATTCTCTGTGTTTTGCTTGGTTTTTGGTTAGCTAAAAGATTTCCAGTTAAACAAAAATAAAAGATTAAAAGGAAAATGAAGTCGAGTAAATGGAGTAAATGGGGACAAGTAAATGGTAAATGGGGGACAGCCACCATTTTAAAATAGTTGGCTAAAATGTATGGACAAGGAAATAATCGTCAAATTACATAAAAATTTTGAGGATTGTGCCACGCCCTTAATCGTTTTGCCGACGCCAACAAAACGATATAAATTATCATTTTCCCGACGTCGGGAAAATGATCTGAGTGCCCAAAAAAGATAAGGCAAAAACAGGTCTAATGGTAATTAAGTTTGATTTTTAACGTCGTAAGTTATACTATTAAATTAGTCATGCGTAAAAGATTAAAACATAAAAAAAGAAGTTGTCCCTTATGCAAACCCCATAAAATGGGTGGGGATAATCGTTGGAATGCGAAAGAATTTTCCATTCTCAAGGAATTTGAAAAATCGAAAACTCAATTAATTTAGAAAATAATTATGGAAGAAAATTTAGTAAAAACTGTTGATATAGGGAAAATCGCCGATAAGGGGAAGAGGATATACAAAAAGATAAAATCTAAATATCAACCACAATATAATGGTAAGTTTTTGGCCATAGAGGTTGATAGCAAAGATGTTTTTTTGGCGGACTCAAGTGTCGAGGCCGTGGAAACCGCAAAAAAGAAATATCCCCGCAAAGTTTTTTATGTGGTAAAAATTGGCTTTTCTGTGAACGAAATTTTTTCTAGATTAAAGAGAGATAATGTATGATTCATGGAGCAGTTTACAATAATAGGCCCCTAGTATCCTTGACCATAGGTTGGAAGTCAAAAACTCAAGATGTTACCGCGTTAATAGATACCGGCTTTACAGGAGAGTTGAAGATATCTCAAAAAGAAGCTAACGAACTAGGCGTTCAGGTTACCCATACTGAACCGGTAACTTTAGCTGACGAAAAAATGGTGGATATGGCTGCGGGACTAGCTTTGGTTTCCATGGAAGGCACTCAAAAAACGATGGAAGTTCTCATTAGTGATGGAATGCCTATTATTGGAGTTGGATTATTGAAAAAATTTGGCTATATTCTGACAATTAATTTTCCCGCAAGTATCGTTTCTTTAAAGAAATAGTTAGCAATAATTATTCATGCCTCAGATTTATCTGAGTTTTACTTTTATATGAAAACTGAACTAAAAAAACTTAAGAATTCGGAAATTGGGATTGAATTTGAATTAACGGCCGAAGAGTTTGCTAAGCATTTTGAGAAGGCATTGCTGCATTTAAAGGACCATGTAAAAATGGATGGATTTCGCAAGGGACACGTGCCAGCTAATATGGTGGAAGAAAGAATTGGCAAAGAAAATGTGCTCATGGAAGCCGGAGATATTGCCGTAAAAGCTGTTTACCCCGCATTTATTGAAGAGCAAAAACTAGAACCCATTGGCGATCCGGAAGTGCAAATTAAAAAGATAGCAAAAGGCAGTGAATTTTTGTTTACCGTGAAGGTGACGGTGCTGCCGGATATTAAGTTACCCGATTACAAAGGAATTGCCGGCAAGGTGAAGAGTAAAGAAATTTCGGTTGACCAAAAAGAACTGCAAGACACCTTGGATTATTTGCAAAAAAGCCGCGCGAAGTTTTCAGAAGTTCTGCGCGGTGCTGAAGATAAGGATTTTGTGGAAATTGAATACCAAAACGAACACATTAATGGCGGTAAAGTTATTAAAGATCGCTTTATTTTAGGTGAAGCCGGATTTTTACCGGATTTTGAAAATAACATTTTGGGTATGAAAGCCGGTGATCAAAAGGACTTCATGGCTAAATTCCCCGAAAATACCCCAAATAATTTAGGTGGAAAGGAAGGAAACTTTAAGGTAAAAATGCTATCGGTGCAAAAGATGGAATTAGCCGAATTAAATGATGAATTCGCCAAGGCGTTGGGGGCATTCGATACCTTGGTTGCTTTAAAGGAAAACTTAAAAGAAGGCATAGCGTTGGAGAAAAAAGAAACAGAAAAACAGCGTGTTCGGGGTGAAATGTTGGAAAAGATTTCTAGCCAAATTACATTTGATATTCCGCAAAAAATGGTGGATTTTGAAGAGGCGCGGCTATTTGAAGAATTGAAACAACAGGTGCAAAGCCAATTTAAAATTCCCTTTGAAGAATATTTGGCCCAGGTAAAAAAAACCGAGGAAGAAATTAAAAAATCGTATCGTCTGGAAGCGGAAAAAAGGATTAAAAACTTCTTGGTATTGCGCCAAATTGGCAAAGCCGAACATATTGAAGTAACCCAAGAGGAAATAGCCCAAGATCTGCCAAAACTCATAAAAAATTACACCCAAGAACAATTGGCGAAAATTGACATCAATCAGTTAAAGGAGTATAGTAAAGGTGCGATATTTAACGAAAAGATTTTCAAATTTTTGGAAAATCTTTCGAATTTCTAATTATACTAATTAACCTAATTATTCTAATCAAATCCCAATGCGAAAATGTCTAATTTCTAAGACGTTTCGGGGCTTAGTTTTTTGGGATTTATTTAGGTCAATTAGAAATTAGAATAATTAGAATAATTTACAAAGATGCCAATAGTACCAACTATTGTAGAAAAATCACAACGCGGTGAGCGCGTATATGACATATTTTCACGGCTTTTAGAAGAGCGGATCGTTTTTTTGGCGGGTTCCGTTACCGATATGAATGCAAATGTGGTTATTGCACAAATGCTGTATTTGGTATCAAAGGACCCGAAAAAAGACATTAAGCTTTACATCAACAGCCCCGGCGGTTCGGTTACGGCTGGCTTGGCAATTTACGACACCATGCAGTTTATCAAGTGTCCGGTGTCAACCATTTGCATAGGTTTGGCGGCTTCCATGGGTGCGGTTTTGTTGGCGTGCGGCAGTAAGGGCAAGCGATTTGCTCTGCCAAATGCCGAAATAATGCTCCACCAAGTTTCTAGCGGAGCCCAAGGTCAAGCTACGGAAATTGAAATTGCGGCTAAGCAAATATTAAAAATCAAAGGCAAGATAAATGAGATTTTGGCCAGCCACACCGGTCAGCCAAAGGAAACGATTGAAAGAGATACCGACCGCGATTTTTATATGACCGCTGTTGAAGCCCAGAAGTACGGGCTTATTGATGAAGTTATAGGAGCTAGTAAATAAAATCTTTCTAAGATTCGTGAAAGTATGTCAAACTCACCATGTTAGTTGAGTTTTGTTTGTTTACAAAATATTAAAATTTGAAATTTACAATTTGAAATTTGAAGTCAATTTGAAATATTTGAAATTTAAAATGTTTAAATACGTCGTGTTTTCAAATTAAAACATTGAAACATTTAGTATTGATTTCAAATTGTAAATTTCAAATTTCAAATTCACGACCATGGATCAAATAATTATCACATTTATCGGTGCCACGGTGGCGCTGATAATCGGATGTATTACTGGCTACTATGTGCGTCAATCACTGGCCAAAAAACGGGCCGGTTCTTTGGAGGCTAAACTTGTCAAAAAAGTCCAGCAAACCAAAGAAGAAACCACGGAATTGCTAAAGACCTCTGAAACCAAGGCCGCTCAAATTATCGAGGCCGCCCAAAAAGAAATTGACCAGCGGCGACGAGAATTTTTGAAAGCCCAGCAAGTATTATTGGACCGGGAAAAACTGCTGGAAACAAAAATAGCCGGTTTTGATAAAAAAGAAGTCGAGCTTGAAGAAAAAGTTGAAAAATTAAAAACGGTAAAAGAAAATTTAGAAGCGTTGCGCCAGGAAGCCGAAACGAAATTAGAAAAAGTGGCCAGCTTATCCCGCGAAGATGCTAAAAAAGAATTGCTGGTGCTGGTAGAAAAGGACTCAGAAAAAGACATTTTGGAAAGAATAAAAAAATTAGAGCAGTCGGGACAGGATGCCTTGGCTGTAAAGGCCCGGGAAATTGTAACGCTGGCCATTCAAAAATGCGCGATCAATCACACCTTGGAACTTTCTACCACCACCATTCACTTGGCCAGCGAAGATATTAAAGGAAGAATTATCGGCAAGGAAGGCCGGAATATTAAAACCTTTGAAAAAATAACGGGAGTCGAAGTATTAATTGATGATACGCCCGATTCCGTGGTCATTTCCTGCTTTAATCCGGTGCGCCGTCAAATTGCCACCATGGCGCTTAATAAATTAATCCAGGATGGTAGAATTCAGCCGGCAAAAATTGAGGAAAAGGTAGAAGAGGCAAAGCAGGAGATTTCAAAGGTGATAAAAGATGCAGGGGAAAAAACCCTATATGACATGAATATCTTGGGCGTACAAGATAAATTGGTGCAAATTTTAGGACGGCTCTATTATAGGACTTCGTATGGCCAAAATGTCTTGCAGCATTCCATGGAGGTGGCATTAATTGCCGAGACCATTGCTGAAGAAATTGGAGCTAATGCTCCGATTGCCAAACGTGCAGGGTTATTTCACGATATTGGAAAGGCCCTGGATCAGCAAATGGAGGGAAGTCACATTGAAATTGGTATTAAAATTTTAGAAAAGTTTGGCGAAAAAGAAGAAATTATTCATGCCATGCGAGCCCATCATGGCGACTATCCGGTGGATTCGGTTGAAGGCGCCATTGTGATTGTGGCGGATTCTATTTCGGCTAGCCGTCCGGGGGCCCGCAAAGATAGCATCGAAAATTATTTACAACGATTAAAAGCCCTTGAAGACATTGCTAATAAATTTGAAGGAATAGACCGGGCGTATGCCATTCAGGCCGGCAGGGAGATTCGCGTGTTTGTGAAGGCCGACAAAGTAGATGATTTAGCTGTGCAAAAAATGGCCCGTCAAATTGCCGCCAATATTGAAGAAGAATTAAAGTATCCAGGAGAGATTAAGGTGACGGTGATTCGGGAAAACCGGGTGGTGGAGTACGCGCGCTAGTTTGTAGTTGATAGTGAGTAGTGAATAGAACCAAAACGCCGCGGGCTGCAGCCCGCGGCGTTTGTATAAAAAAACACCAAAATAAATTGGTGTTGTGGATTGGTTCAATCGTATGCCTTTTTCCGAGGGCGGATGACCAGACGTATTTGGCGATTCGTTTCATCAATGGAAAATAAAATACGATGCCGGCCGATTCTTACAATTTTCCAACCTGCAAATTCGGGGTTGTGGGAAACCTCTTTTATGTGTTGGCGCCGCTGAACGCCCATATTGCTGATGGCAATGATTTTTTTATACACCGTGTTAGCCCCGAGTCCATGGTAGTTATTTTTTTGGAACATCGCGCTTAATTTCCCGGTGAACTGAGCGCGGTCTTGGGTTAATAGGAAATAGTTTTCCTGTGTGTTAACCGCTACAAGAAACGTCCATGGTTGTTGCTGTAGCTTTACATCATCTTTTACGCGGCTGTTTTCAGGTTTCACGTTCCTTCTCACAGGTTTTTTGGGCGCCATTTTTGAGCTTTGTGGCTCGGGAATACCTTTTAAGAGGAACCCGGGTAAATTGCCGCCTCTGAATTGTCGCCAATGATTTTCAAGCGCCTGGCGCCAAGAAGGATTGTGTTCGAGCACCCAACGAAGATTTTCTTCATATTCGGTTGCCCATTGCAGCATAGCTTCTCGGTGTATTGCCATTGCTTGGCGAACCTCTAGTAGCGTTTTTTCTAAAGATTCTCGCGCTCGATCTTGGGTTTTATCAATTTCAGCGATTTTTTCTACGGCAGCATGAAGCACGGCTGTCAGGTTTTCTATTTCTTTTCTTTCTTTTGCATTCTTTCTTTTGTAGGCGGCTACTTGCTGGGCTACAATCAAGTCATCACATTGTTCGTTCACAACATTTTCTGCGCTTCCTTTGATCCATTCCAGAATGTACACAAAGGAAAATATGAAAGCTCTCCACATTTCCCCAAAGAAACGATCCCATCGATTGATAAAGACAATCCTTCGGCGGATGCACTCTTCGTGGTGATCAATTTGATTCCGCAGTTCTTTGCAGCTTTTTTTCAGTCGCCTTTTTTCAATGGCATGCTGATTACCGTCAATCTTGGAAAGTTCGTGGTGCAGATTACCTTGCTGGGAGGCGATGCGTTGCTCCTGCTCTTTCAATTTTTTCCATGTGTCTTGAATGTCATGGAAGTTTTCCATATTTTCCTCCATTGAAACGGGTGATATCCTGATGTCAACGAACTATAAGTAATTTATCATATTTTCCTCATTTGTCAATTTAAATTAAAGAAAGTTTTCCACAGATTATCTAATCGGCCAATGATTCGATAATCTTTATTATGATAGAGGCATCTTCTTTGGTGAGCTTAGGTGGTAATTCTATGACGCAATTTCTTTCGCTATCAAAAGATATCTTAATCTTATTCACAGGGCTGTGAATTGGCAAAGATACGTCAGATAAATATATATCTTTTTTACTATCTTTTTCTGTGTTTTTATTCTTGTACCTGCGGATTTTTGTTTCCCAATGGGCAAAAGATTGAGGATTACCGTATTTTTTGTAGTCAGATATAACTTTTAAGAATCTTCCTTTGTAGGTATTTAACGATGCAATGCTAAAAGTGTCTCTGTGTTTACTGATTAAATCCAGATAAATCTCCTTCATTTTTTCTTCTATTAAGCGCAGGTCTTCTAGTTCATCGGGATGCAATACTGTTTCAAATAACTTTAAAGCCGCCCTCCTCCCATGGGCGGTATTGGCGGGATATTTCCTATTTTTCTGGGCTAAATTGATAAATTCGTAGAGTGCATTAAATTCATTCATAGGTCGTGTATATTAATATATCTATATTGTATCTTATTATAACAAAAACACCCATCTTTTAAAAGATAGGTGTCTTTGTAACTGTGCTTTTGGGGAGGCCAAGGAGAGTTGCACTCCCGATAACACTGCCACAGAGTGTTGTGTTGCTGCTACACTATGGCCTCCATAAGTTTTTTTGTTGTTTCTGGGTCGTGATGAACTAAAAAGTGACAATTATGGCAAAGCCATATAAGATTTTCTAATTTGGAATTTTTTCTATTTTTATCCAAATGATGAACTGCTAGTATTCGCTTATCCACTGTCTTACATAAAGAACAAACTTCTTTTCTTTGGCTTCTTTTTAAAGTTTTCCTGTACACACTATCGCCGTTTTTCCAATTAGGGTGGTTTTGGCCGACATAAACGATGCTATTGCGCCATAAGGTCTGGCATGATTTATTGCAAAAATATTTACCACTTTTGGAGTTTTTTAATTGGCGCGGGGTTTTCCAAGTCTTCTTTTTGCAAATGTAGCATTTTACAAATTCTCCTGTTAATTGACCTTTGTATTGGCAATTGCGAGAACAGTATTTCCCCCACCCCCTTTTTAACCAATGGGGTTTTGCATAAAATTCCTTTTGGCATTTTTTACATTTAACTATTGGCATAGGATTATTATATTATGCCAGTCAGGGAAGGGCAATCAATCAATCTGTGGAATAAATCTGAGGTGGTGTCCCCGGTGTGAGTCGAACACACAACCTACTCCTTAGAAGAGAGTCGCTCTATCCAGTTGAGCTACGGGGACAATCAACTGGAATCCTATCACGAATTTTACCCTTTGACAAGTTACGTTTTTTTAGATAGTATTAAAGCGATTTAGTATCTAGGATTTAGGATTTCAAAAATACGGGGTGTAGTGCAACGGTAGCACGAATCGTTTGGGACGATTTAGTCCGAGTTCGAATCTCGGCACCCCGACAAAAAAATGTATTTTTTTTCTCTTTTTTTTAAAAAATCCACCCTCCCTTTTGTGGTATTTATTACCGGGGCCTGTGTGTTGATTGTCGAAATATTGGCCATCCGTATTTTGGCTCCCTATTTTGGCAACACCATTTTTGCGGTTTCCAGCGTCATTAGCGTGGTATTAGCGGCGTTGAGTTTGGGGTACTATGTGGGCGGCAAACTGTCTGACACATATCCCCGCGAAACACTATTTTACGGTATTATTGTTGTCAGTGGCGCCAGTATTATTTTTTTACACCTTGTGGGCGCTCTTTTCTTACCAACCTTTGGTTACTCGCTTTCCATGGTAGAAGGGCCTATGGTTTCTTCGCTCCTTCTATTCTTTTTCCAAAGTTTTTTATTGGGTATGTTGTCTCCCTTTGCCATAAAACTCCAAACCATGCGCCAAGAAAGCATTGGCGTGGGGAGCGCATCGGGAGTGATATTTTTTTGGTCAACCCTGGGGAGTATTGCCGGCAGCTTGTCGGCCGGGTTTTTTCTGATTCCGCGCCTGGGAATTAATACCATCATGATAGGGGTGGGTTTTTTACTGATGTGCCTGGGCCTCATTTTTTTATTTAAGATATCTATCTGGTATAAAATACTCTTGGTTCTTTTGCTTACCAGCTTCTTTTTTTACTTGCACCGCACTATTTCGTTGAGTGGGCCTACAATACAAAATGCGGTGTATAGCCAAGACGGCCTCTACCAACGAATTGTCATATACGACGGATTATATAGCGGCCAAGGCGCCAGGTTTTTGATGCAAGATCGCAATCCCTCCGCGGCAGGGTTTTTAACATCAGATGATCTGGTGTTTGAATACACTAAATATTACGCAGCGTATAAAATTTTTAATCCTAATATACAAAATGCGCTCATGATAGGGGGCGGGGCATATTCTGTGCCGAAAGCATTGTTGGAAGATGCGCCAAATGTACAAATTGATGTGGCTGAAATAGAACCGTCGCTGTTTGATTTGGCCCGGCAATACTTTAGCGTACCCGATGATACAAGGATTCATAATGTGGTCGAGGATGGCAGAAGGTTGTTACATGATTCCCCAAAAAAATACGATCTCATATTTTCCGACGCTTTTTCTTCGGTGTATTCAACGCCCAGCCATTTGACTACCCGGGAATTTTTTTCTCTTGCCAAAAGTAAATTAAGCGCCAACGGCGTATTTGTGGCTAATGTCATTGGAAGTTTATCGAAAACCCCACCTTCTTTATTGTTGTCCGAAATAAAAACATTTAAAAGGGTGTTTGATAACAGTTACTTTTTTGCCGTCCGCTCGCCCCACGGCACGGACTTGCAAAATATCATTTTTATTGGTTATAATGGCACGGAGAAGATAGATGTTGCCTCGTCAAGGGTACGGGGCAATTCAAACCCCATCATCGCCGGTTTATCTCAAAAAGAGATTAATATCGGTCAATTTGACCTTTCGCTGTTTCCCTTGCTGACCGACGACTTTTCCCCGGTAGAATATCTAACGGCCAAAGAGTTGTAGGAAGGGTTGTGGATTGAACCCCTATGCATTGTTTGATATAATATAGTTGTAGGTTTAATACAACCATGAAAAATTTAAGCATTAAAGAAAAGGCTATATATTACAGGAAAAAGGGTTATTCTTATAACATGATTAGCAGTAAAATAGAGGTAAATAAAAGTACGTTGAGCAATTGGCTCAGTGGAATCCCCTTTTCTCCCAATGCAGAACTTATAAAAAGAATCGGGTTGGCAAAATTAAAGTCAGCTTCATTTAAGCACAATCAGAAGATTTCAGAAATAAATGAAATGAGAGAATTGGCTCGTGAGGAACTGGGAACATTAACAAAAAGAGATTTGTGGCTTTTAGGGATCGGGCTTTATTTAGGAGAAGGAACTAAAGCGTTTGAGCAGATTAGGTTTTCTAATTCTAACCCAGAAATGATAAAAGTTGCTATGGTATGGTTTAGGGAAATTTGCAAACTAAAAGATGAGAATTTCAGTCTAGCTATTCATTGTTATCCAGATAACAATATCGAAGAAACCCTTAATTATTGGTCAAGGGTAACCGGAATTCATGAAAAACAGTTCGCCAAAATCTACATTGATAGGAGGGATAATAAATCAACGGTAAAAAGAAAAACCTTGCCTTATGGAACAATGCATGTATGTATCAGAAGTTGTGGCGAAAAAGAATTTGGGAGAATGCTTCATAGACGAATAATGGGATGGATAGAATCTAGTTTAAATCAAGTAAATAAATTAAATATAACATAATTGCGGGTATAGTATAACGGCCATTACTACTGGTTTCCAACCAGTAGATAGGAGTTCGACTCTCCTTACCCGCTCAAATAAAAAATCGCCCTTTTTTAAGGCGATTTTTGGTTGATTTAGGTAAATATGGACATCACATCCAGAAACCGCACTCCAACTCTTGCCGGATTTGCCAATCTTGGGCAGTTTTCACAAAAAATATGTTCGGCGTAGATTCGGCTACGCCTCGCATATTTTTTGTTCCAAGCCGCCCAAGATTGCCAAACCGCCGGCGACTTTAGTGCGGTTTCTGGATGTGATGTCCATATGTCATTGCGAGCCGCCCGCCGCGGCGGGCGGCATGACAATTTCGTTTGGAATTTCGTAATTCAAGGTATAGAGTATAAAGAATTATCCAAAAAATAGCCCGACCTTTCGGTTGGGCTGTTTTGTTTAAATAACTACCGCATTGTTGTGATTGATAAGGGCGTTTATTTCTTCTCGGGCAAGTAGCAACTTGGCAATCGCTTGACTTTCGTTGGCGTATAATATAACCATTTTGACGGCGGGGTTTCCACGCAAGAGCCGCGAAATTAACCGTTGGTCGAGCATGTATTCCTGGCATAGCAAAATGACCGGTACTCCGGCGTGATTGGCCATTTCCACCTCAATGCCACCACCCCATGAAGGCGCCAGAGTTACGGCGATTACCACCGAAGTATGACAGCATACCTGTTGCCGCTCTGCCGCATCCACTTGGGCCGGAGTAAAATCCTTATGTTCTTCGGGATCATAATGCTTATGGGGCACAAACGGCCTTTGTCCGGTAATGTCCTCAAGCGCCTCTGCGACTCTTTCGTAAAATACTTTCGCTGATTTTTTTATTCCCTCGCGTAATCCGGTTAATCCTCCGCAAATATACGGCGCCCTTTTGAGATTTTGTATCACAGTTAACCCTCTTTCATTGTTAATGAGCCACCAAGGTTTGCAAAGGCCAGCCGAGGCAAAGAAATGTTGCAACATTTCTTTGCCTCGGCTGGCCTAAAACCTTTCTACTCCTTTTCCGAAAGCACCGCCTTCAGTATTAACTCCTTCCCATCGCGCAAGACCTTAAATACGGTCTCTTCCCCAATTTTGCATTTTTGTAATGCTTGCATCAGCGGATTTTGAGTCGTAATTTTTTCTCCGTTGCATTCCACTAAAATATCAAATTCCTTAATGCCAGCCCTATCAGCAGCCGAACCCTTAATGACCGGATGCTCACCCAAGGCCTCGCGTACCACCAAAGCGCCATCCTCAACAGATAATTTGTTGGCCTTGGCCATTTCCTTGGAAATAATCACGTATTTTATACCTAGGAAAGGCACCACAATTTTGCCATATTTTCTTACTTGGTCTAAATCCTTTTTGGCATAATTAATAGGAATAGCAAAACCAATATTTTGCGCACCCATAATCATGGCGGTGTTAATGCCAATGACCTGCCCTTTCATGTTTACCAGCGGCCCTCCAGAATTACCAGGATTTATAGCCGCATCGGTCTGTATTAATCCCCGCAGGTTTTGCATTTGGTGATCAGTTCCCCCAAAAGCGGTAATGTAGCGGGAAAGGCCAGAAACAATGCCAGCCGACAAGGTATCGGTAAATTCTCCCAAAGGGTTACCTACGGCCACCACGTCTTCACCTATTTGAATATGGTCGGAATTAGCAAGCGGGATAAACGGAAAGTTCTTTCCTTCTATTTTTAACACTGCCACATCATTAATGGGGTTTCGTGACAAAATTTTGGCCGGATATTTGTGTTCCGGATCAACAATTACCGTGTATTCAGCGGTCATATCGGCCACCACATGATTTGAAGTTAATACATAGCCGTTGGAAGAGATAATAAACCCCGAACCGCCGCCAATTTGAGTTTTTTCCACCACCCCGGAACCATCTTTTTGGATCATGGGCATAATGTACTCTTTGCCGCCATAGGGAAAACTGTAAAAGTCCTCCACCTTGGGAAGATCTTTGGAAACGATAACGCTAATTACCGCCGGACACACTTTCTTGGCAATTTTTATAATGGGAAATCTTGACATACTATTTACTTTGGATTACTTATATTTTATCAACTTTATTGAAAATATACAATTTTTGGGATAGAGTATAGTTAATTTCTAATTAACCTAATTATACTAATTGACCTAATCAAATCCCAAGTTTGAAACTCTAAATTCTAAACTCTAAATTCTAAAACGGTTTAGAAATTAGGCATTCACTTATTTGGTCCGCCAGCCGGCGGATTGATTAGAATAATTAGGTTAATTAGAGCAATTAGAATAATTCCATCATAACTGGCCCTCGTCGTTCAATGGACAGGACGGAGGTTTCCTAAATCTCTGATGTAGGTTCGATTCCTACCGAGGGCATCACCTGATTGTTAGTATAAAAATCGCCTTTCGGGCGATTTTTTGGTATAATTTCAATGAAAGTAATAATATAGGAATATGATAAATATAGAAAAATTAGAAAATGAAGGCCATGAAGAAGAAACGCCTGAACAAAGAAAAATATCGGAAGAATTGAAGAAGATAGCTGCAAACGCAGAAAATGAGGAAATCCCACAAGAAATTAAAAAAAGAATTGAAAAAGAACAAGCTGAAAATGAGTTCAGGGAAAAAGCTCTGGGGTTCGGTCTCTACAAAAATGCAACCGAAGAACAAATCAATAAAACGCTTGAGTGGTATAAGAATTTATCCGATGAGGATAGGCAGCGAGTTGATGCGGATAGGGAGGAATCGCGCAGAAGAGCTGCTTTAGGATTGGGTCTTAATGAAAATGCGACTCAAGAAGAAATTAATAAATACTATGATTGGTATCAAGGATTAACTGATGAGGAGAGACAGGATATTGATGATAGAAACGAGACGGTAGTTCAAGCAATGAAAAATAAGGGAGAGGTGAAGGTATTGGAACAAGAACCAGTAATAGTTAGAGAAAAAGATAAAAAATCAAAACTTGAGGAGTGGCAAAATCAAAGTGCAAAAATAGAAAGAATGAGCACTGATATTGAGAAAGATTATGGGGAAGAGCCGCTATCTCCTTTACAGTCTTTACTTGTTGAAAAAATTAGAAAAGAATCTGAAAGCCGAGGAATCGATGTTGATACCGCATCTGGTCAGGTGGGAACAATTGTTATAGATCAAATTAATATGGATTTCACTGAACGTTATGGTTTTTCATTTTCCGCTGAAGATTTACCAAGAGTTATTGTTGATTCAAAAAATGAAGCTAATGCAAAAGGACGAACAATGTATGCAAGAAAGGGTATGGACAGAGATACTGGCGAAGTAGTGGAAGCAAATATCATTGCCGCGAGAGATCTGGAAGATATAGTGAGAGGTAGTTCAATGTCAGAAGAGTTAGCTCATTTTTATAGAGAGCATCTTCGTCCTGAATCAGATAAGGTAACTGATGAACTAATAACCGAAGAGTTCTTTGGTTTTTTGGGCAGAAGACTATTCGAACAATCAGTAAAAGATCATTCTAGCTTAGCAATGTATGAAGATAATCAAAGAAAGGTCATGCCAAAAAAACAAGCCCTAAAATTAACAGGAGCCTTACGTAAAAATGCCGAGCTTATGGAAGATATTGTGGGCGACTGGAAGCAATCAATGTCGGAAAATGATCCTAATATTATCAAGGCAGAAAGAGTAATCCAGATGGTGCGCGACAGACGATCAGAAGCTTTAATTCATCAACGTGGGTATGAGTGGGCTTTGAAAGTAGATTTGAGTAAAATAAAAAAATGGGAAAAGCTTTTCTCAATGCCAAATCAGGAAGTCAGAAAAAGATTTTTTACTGATGATCCCGATTATGAAGGATTGTGAGAAATTAAACTCTCAATTGCCTTATTTCAGTCAACTTCTCCTTTACTATAGCTATGGAACAAACATTATGAAACCGCGGGCAACTTTAGTGCGGTTTCATAATGTTTGTTCCATATATGGTTTAGGTCCTTAAAAATCGTGATAAGATTTGGACTCGGGCACAACTCTTAATGTCATTTGCTATCCTAAAAACCCCGTTTTTTTACCAAAAAAGCGGGGTTTTTGGCCTTGTGGATAAGTGATCTTGCCAATATTGACTTAGTCCCCAAAAATGAGTATCATTAAGGAATAGTGGATATCTTGAAAATACTCGATTTTGAGCTTAAAATAGATTAATTTACAGCATTTTTAGGAGATCAACAAAGCAATAATTATGACCGAACTCAATCATTATTCTTCTGAAAATAAGCGGCCGAAAGTTAAAATGATGCTGCCGGCCGTCGTTCTTGTCACCTCTTTTTACTACTCTCTATCTTTTACGGGGGGGGTTATCATCGGATATCTCCTTTGCAAGGTTTTTTGCACCGCGTTTGTTCACAATGGCAAAATAGACGGAATATTTTTGGACTTTGGCAAATGGGAAATTCACCTCCACCACTGGATCATTGGAATTGTCCTTTTGGGAATTATATGGGTTATTGATCGCTATTACCTGCCCACATTTCTTTTAGGAATTATTTCTGGCATTATTATTCAGGATATTTATGACTACAACGATTGGTATAAGGTAATTACAAAAAAAGAGGAAACCGCTACAAATTAAATTTCGAATTTTCAACAAAAATACGGCTCTCTGCCGTTTTTTGTTAACAATGTAGTATTATCTATGATAATGGAGAGGTGCCGGAGCGGCTTAACGGAATAGTTTCGAAAACTATGGCCCGCAAGGGTCTCGTGGGTTCAAATCCCACCCTCTCCGCTTTAATAATGTTAGCCAGATTTTTTCTGGCTAACATTTTAAATTGGTGGGATTTGAAGCCCGGAGCAAAGCGCGAGTTTGAGTCCCGCCTGGGGACGGGACGAAAGGCGAGGGCTGTGAGGGCAGACCCGAAGGAAATTTCCGTCAGGAAATTTACCGGAGGGAAATCCCACCCTCCGCAAAGGGCGGTGGCTTACGGGTGCACCAAGAGTGCTACTCCATAAAAACTCCCAGAAACGGGAGATTTTTGTTATAGTATAGTAAAACAATATATGGCACACATCCACGAGCAAATAGATTTTGTGGTTAATGTATTTATCATCTACAACGATAAGGTTCTTTTGATACACCACAAGAAACTCAACAGATGGCTGGCAATCGGCGGGCACATAGAACTTAATGAAGATACTGACCAAGCACTATTTAGGGAAGTGCAGGAAGAATGCGGATTAGAAATAGAAGTATTAAATGAAAAACCAACGATTGAAGCACAAGATACTAAGTTTTTATACACACCATCCTTTTTAGACATCCATAAAATATCAGACACCCACAAGCACATCGGGCTGGTGTATTTTGCAAAAGCCAAATCAGATAAATTTATCCATAACAAAGAAGAGCATAACGATATTCGCTGGTTTAGCAAGGATGATTTAGAAAAAGCAGAATTTAATATCAATAATGCGGTAAAATTTTACGCTAATAAATCTCTGGATAGCTAAAAGAAACTATGAAAATAACCATTTGCGGTAGTATGGCTTTTGCTAAAGAAATGTTGGACACAAAAAACCAATTAGAAAAACTGGGGCATATTTGTTTTATCCCCGAAAGCACTGATAACTATGCGGAAGGCAAAATGGAAAAAGTAAGCGGTTCTGAAAGTGCAGAAAGGAAAATAGCCAATAATTTTATCCGTAAGCATTATGAACTCATAACTAATTCAGATGCTATTTTAGTGTTAAATTACGATAAAAAAGGTGTTAAAAACTATATCGGTGGAAATTCTTTAATGGAAATGGGGTTTGCTCACGTCCATAACAAGAAAGTATTTTTACTTAATCCTGTGCCATACCTTTCTTATTCCGATGAAATCAGTGCTATGACCAATATGGTTCTAAATGGCGACTTAAATAAAATCGCATAGCCATTTTTGACTTTATGCTATAAAATTGATATAAGACAGGCAGGTCTTTGACATAGTGAAATTCACTTTTCCCAAAGAAAGGATGTGTGTATGCCAGCACCAGAAAAGGTTTATTTCTTCAATTCAAGCGAACGAGGATTGTTTGTTGAAATTTACTTTCCCAAGAGAGCGGCTTACTACGGAGCAATCTTTAATGCTCTACGCAAAGGACACGACGAAAATCTGGTCAAAAGATATTTGCAAGACAATGTGGAAAAACTGATAAATGAATTTCAGGCTTTTCCCGATTTGTTCAAGCCCAGTCGCTATACTTTTCCTAAGTTTAGTCGCACCTTGCCCTCTGTGGACGAAGCCCTTGAAAGAATTGAGATGTATAAATCTCCTTTCACGGGTTGGTCAACCTACTCCGTTGACGGCGTATGGTTTGACGAAAGTAAAACCCGGTAGAACTCATAGAGGAGGCGACCCAAGTAGTTCGGGTGATGTTCCGCTTTGAGAGTTCGTTCGCCAAGCAAGCGGCTGACGAAGAGTGCTCTGATGTTTTGCGAGCCATTCTCTTCTGGATTATCTCCCAGCACGGTCGTCTTTATGACCACAAGGTGTGGGGCAAAGAGGAACAAGCCCAGTTTATGGCAAGGCACAAGCCTTGGCCGAAAAAGAAAGAAATCTTTGCTAAAAAATACTACCCCGACATTGCGATTGAAACGGGTAAGTGGTTAGACAATCGGGAGATATTCGTCTTTTGCTACCTTGTTAGGAATTTTTGGAAAAGGGTAGTGAGAGAGGAAATGAGAGAAGACGAAATCTGGGTTACGAGCTTGTTTGATTTAGTGTTGAATGTGGTCAAACCGACCAAACCTGTTTAATCAGGTTTCCAACCCACTCTGAAAGGAGAACGCTATGCTTACCAAAGCGACAGCTCAACTGGTGGAAGAAGTGATGGGACACTTTGGTGAAGAAAAAATGAAAAAGGCACGAGAAAACCCCGAAGCCTGCCTCATTGCTATGCTCACTCTGATTAAGAATGAGCTGCCCGAAGTTTCCGCAACTCTGTATAGCACCATTGAACTTGCCACTTACGATGGCTACCTTAAAGAGGCGAAGGAAAAAATGCAGCAGAGCAAATAAAGTCCTTTCAAAATAATAAAAACAATAGACCCCAGTCGTCCTTTGGACTTCTGGGGCTTTTTATTACAAAACAATAGTGAGTAGTAGCGTAGGATAGTAAAAATTCTAATTGATTTTAGCTGTTTCCAATGATAGCATTGGAATAAAGAAGCGGTCGGTGGTGCTTTGGAAATAGGTTCTAACGTCATCCACTACTCTCCGCCTTCGACTGCCATAGTGGGCTCGACAGACAAAGTCCGCCGGCCATGTACCAAAAAAGACATTTTGCGAATGTCTTTTTTGTTATACTTTCAGGGTGGCTTTTGCTTTGGCAACGATGTCGTCAATCCGGGTGTCGGACTTGATTAGGTATTCAAATTTGTCTGACTTTTGCACAGGGATAGTGTAGTCAACATCCTTAATGTTGGTTAAAAAAATAATGGGTACATCAGGATCTGTTTCCCGTATTTTTTTTGCCATAACGATGCCGTCCATTTTAGGCATTAAGATATCGGTGATAACCAAATCCGGTTTTTCTTTTTTAGCCACCGCCATCCCTTCTTCGCCATCTTTTGCTTTCAGAACCGAAAACCCCTCCATGGTAAACTTTTTTTCAAGGATAAAAATGAAGTCCTCATCGTCTTCTACAATTAACACTTTTTTATTGACTTTATTCATAATACTTTTGCTTAAACCTTGAATCACGAAATGCCAGTTTGAAAAGACTTTTCGGGTCTTTTCTCCAAATTTTGGCTGCAAATGCGCTATACCTAGTATAATTTGTCGCTCGTTCGAAAAAGAATAATTGCTATTCTTCTTTTTCTCTCTCGCTTAGCAAATTATAATTCTTCGGCAGAGCTTGCTATGCCTCAGAATTCTATCACATTTTCGCTCAAAATTTGGAGAAAATCCCTCGAAAGCATTTCGTGATTCACGGTTTGCAAACAAATTCTAAACTCTAACCGTTTTAGAATTTAGAGTTTAGAATTTAGGATTTAGATTTTCTATTATGGCGTGACGCTATAGAAAGGATTTATATATTTCTCGCCCAGGGGCTCGCCAAGGGATTGTTGGCGACCCTGCCATTCTTGCAATATGGCTTTGTATGCCGCTTCGTTGAACCGAACAATAGTTCCGGCAGGTTCCGGTACTTTTCGCGCCAACCATACGCCGTGTTGGTAAAATAAAAGCGCTCCTACCATTATAACTAAAAAAATAAAAAATACCATGATTAAAAAAGCATGGGATGCCAAAGTAAAGGGAATTTTCCGTATAGCATCTTTTTTTGCTTTAAATAATTCTGACACGTTGAATTTCATATTGATGTAAATACCTGTATTAAAAAATTAGCGTCTATGTTTCCCGACAACTGCGTTGCCTCATCTTTGCCTGAAAGCTGGCCCAAAGTGACGGTTTTAATACTAATAAGGTACGGCCCATGTTCCATGTTATTGGTAAAACGTACTATATCAAAAAAATTACCGGACACTGAAATTCGAAACCCAATGCCGTTTGCCTCAAGTTTGGCGTCTTTTGCCAGGGAAACATAAAACTGTAAATTGGAGGACGCGGCAGTATCTTCCAAGAATTCAATAAAATCCACCGGATTTCTTGGATCCACAAACAACTTTTCAATCGCATCCAGATTTGGTTTATAGGTGTTGTAATTTTTCTTAAAACGTTCAATTTCGTCATTTTGCATTTGCAGCTCTACGGTACTATTTTTTATGGCAACTAACTGACCGGTGTTCTTGGAAACATTGATCCACAGTAGCCAAATAAAAAACACTGCAAGAAGCATTGCAAGGCAACATGCAATCAAGGTAATACGTATTTTACTAAGCGATAACGTACGCATAATTATGGGCTTAAAATAATAGTTTTTCCTTGTCATTGCGAGCCACAGCGAAGCAATCTCAGTTCGCCCTTAAGATTGCTTCGTCGTCCACGATTGCGATCGGGACTCCTCGCAATGACGACATCGCATTATCTACCAAACTCAATTAGTGAAAAAAGAATTATTGTTGTACTTGAAATGTTAATTGAAACGTGGCGTTTTGCGCGTTTACCCAGCTTTCAGGGGAAAAAGAGAGTTCCTTAATGGCCGGATGTTCTTGGATCTTTTTTTGGAATACCAAAAGATCGTCCCGGGATTGGCTAAAGCCCGTTGCCGATATTTTTAATATTTCATCGTCTTGACGGATGATAGAAAGGTTGGTTAAGTATACTTCTTCGGGAAAAGCAAATCCCGATACTTGCTGTAAAACATCTGACATATTCATTTCTTTATTATAAAAAGATGATAACCAAATCATGGTGGCATTCTTTTTTTTCATCTCATTTGTAACCATTAAAAAATCCGGGGTCTGGTAGGTTTTTTGGGCTTGAGCCAAAATAATGTTTTTTGAATTAATTTCTCCCAACAGATAAAAGTTCAGTGATAACAGTACCAACATAACGCACACTAAAGGCACTAGGGCGACAAGACCCAGAATAATAATCACTTTCTGGTTGGTTTCGGTGATTAATTTTTGTTTTTCCCCGGGAGGAAGAAGGTTGATCATGTTAGTTGGTAGTTGGTAGTGAGTAGAACGAGTACAAACTACTCACTAATTTACTATTCGCTATTCTTGAAGCCCCGCAGGGCAAGCCCTAGCGCAGTGGCAAACGATAAAAAATTTTTATTTACCCCGTCTTGCAGTTGTCGAGAAGAAACATTGGCCCAAAAATCCTTAAGCTCCGCAGTAACGTGCAACTTTTGGGAGAGGAATCCGGTTAAGCCCTGCAAGTTTGCTCCGCCACCGCAAATAAAAATTTTTTGTATTGTTTCCGGCACATCGCGGTGTCCGTGGGAAGCGTGTTCCTGGTAAAAATTAAGGTATTTTTTAATCTGATTTGTTAATTCGTTAAGTATCGGCTCCATGGCAAGAAAGATTTTTTTTGATCGGGCATCTTTGGCCGGTATATCAAGGTTAAATTTCATTTTTAATTTTTCGGCCTTTCTGGTTTCTATCTGCAGCGCTTTGGCAATGACTTGGGTCAGTTGGTGGCTTGAAATAGGAATTGAGCAGGTAAATTGTATGGAGTGCCCCGCAAAGACAATAAAATCGGTACCGTTTTTTCCAAAATCAATGAGGACTACCGGGGCAATGCTGTTGTCATCTTTTATTAGGGCGCGAGCGATTGCTTCCCCTTCAACCTCAAGCGCCACGGGCACCAGGCCCGCTTTTTTAAGGCACGATACGTACGAATTTACAATTTTTTTTGGCATGGCGGCAATCAGCACATCAAGGTGGTTTACGTGATTTTTAGCAGGGGTAGTAATTTCAAAATCAAGGTACACATCGTCCATTGGCAAAGGGATGTAATTTTCCGCTTCAAAGGGAACAGCCAGACGCAATTCTTCCGGCTCCATGGTTGGCATCTGGATTACCTGTAAAAAAGATCGTTCTTCCGGCAAGGAAGATATAACGTAGCGCGTATTCAGTTTTTGCCCCTTCGCGTTTTTACATGCCGCGATAATTATTTTCACTAAGTCGTCTTCTTTTTTAATCACCCCTTTTTCTATGATTCCGGACGGTATATCCATGTGGTTATATGATGTTACACTAAAAAAATCCCCCCTTTTTTTAAGTTTTATAATTTTCAACGACAAATCACTGATGTCCAACCCAAATACTTCTTTTTCCAATGATAAAAATCTAGCCATATTCGTAAAAGAAATCCTAAATTCTAAACTCTAAATCCTAAAAAGAAAACGAAATTCTAAATTCTAAACTCTAAATCCTAAAAAGAAAACGAAATTCTAAATTCTAAACTCTAAATTCTAAAACGGTTTGAAATTTAGAACATTGGAATTTGTGATTTGTTTAGAGTTTAGGATTTAGAATTTAGAGTTTCTTTTTATTGTACCATTAAAATACTTGATAAAGAAATCCGGGGAATGTCACTTTTCCTGCCAATCAGTGACCTTCCAACCGCCAGTCGGTCCACTAGAGAAAAAGACATTTGCTAGTCCGCTTTCGTAGGTAATGGTAGCGCTGTTGCTCATAATTAATTTATAACCCGTTACTTCGCGGGCGCTGAAACTGTTAGATACGCTAATGCCTCCGGCGGAGGTGTAAAAAATGGCTCCCGAAGCACTATTGCCCACCGCAATGGCTGAATTCGATGTATTGGTGGAAAGCACTAATAGGTAGCTTCCGGTTTGGCCGGACCCTTGCAATGCAGAAGAGTTACTGGGGGAAATAGTTCCATCGGCAATAATAACCCCGCTCAAAGAGCCATAGGAACTGGCTAACTTTATTTTTGCGCTATTGCTTATGGTAATGTTACCGGTAACATGCACAGTTCCCGTCAAGGTGAGTACCGCGCTATTGCTAATAGATAAATTGCCGTTAATTTTTTTAGGGCCCAACGACATGGTTTGGCTCCCTGAAAGGGTGACGTTTCCCATGGTGCCGCCGGCAAGGGCATCGTTTTTCCATTCGGTGATTTGGCTCTGGGAAATCGGCATGGGCTGCGACTCAATTTCATCGCTTTGCACCACAATGCTGCCACCTACGGTACAGGTATTGGTTCCTCCGCTGACATACGTTAAATTGCCGTCAATCGTAGAATTAAGGCAACTGTATACCGTGGCATTTCCTTTTACGCGCATGCCGCTTAAGGTGTGTCCATTACCGGCAACAATGACATCATTTTCAATGGTTGCGCTTCCCGAGCCCGCAACGTTGCCATTAGAAAATACGCTGCCATTGATCCGGCTGCTATTGGACATTTGCAACCCTCCTTCGCCTATTTGAGCACCGTAAAAGAAAGAAACGCCTTCGCTATCTAGGGTATACACCACCTCGGTTTTTTTAGTGAGGCCAATCTTGCTCCCCAGAGAAGAAATGGTTCGGGACCCCCCCACAATAGCGGGAATAACCACATTGGCCGTCGAATTATTAATGGTTAAACTATACGACAAGGGGGACATTTGGGGATTGTTTTTTAGCCGCAACAGTGAATCCTCGACACCCGCCTCGGCGGTGTAATATGACTGGGTGGAGTTTACGGTATTGGTGGAAATTCGTTGGCGGCCAAACACCAATACGCTCATACTTGTGGCAATGCTTAATATAAATATCAAAACCAATAAGGTGGTAATAGAAGCAATAAACCCTCGCTGATTTTTTAGTGTGTTGTTGAACATAATTCACGATGTTACGATTTTGGGGTTTGCGTATTTGCGTCATTGCGAGCCGCAGCGAAGCAATCTCAAGGAGCGGCGCAAGCGCGCAAGTCCTATATTAGACCCGTTGCGTATTAAGGATTTGCTGCAAATTGCATCTTTTGGCCAGAAATTTTCAATAATTTTTCGGTCAAGATGTGGGTAAATTTGTAGCAACAAATTTCCCCATCTCCGGGCCTGGAGGCAAGCCGAAAAATTCTATCAAATTTCTGATCCAAAATCTTCAATTTTCGCGACAATCCTTAATACGCAACAGGTCTATTTAATATTTTCTTAACGAGGCCGTCGAATACAACGTTACTGCTGGTTGAAGAGCGCCGAGGGTATTTTTGTATTGAAGGGCAAGGTTTGTTCTAATTGACATGGCGCCATTAATAGAAATTTGGGTAAAGGCAATGCTGTTGACCTGGACGGTATCTGAAGTTAAAAATATGGGACTTTGTGACTCTTTTTTTAAACAAAGGCGTGTGCCACATACAAAAAAATCAATGTATGTAGTGGTTTCTCCTTGGGGCAAATAGCGGGGTGTTTCCAGGGAAAGCTGGGTGGCGGCGGTAGTGGGGGTATAAATGCCGGTGGCGCCGTTGACTTCAAAGGATATTATCTCCAAGGCCCGCCTGGCGTTGTCCAGCACTTCCCGATTGCCCTGAGTTTGGTAGTCGGCCCGCATAAAGTAAAAGATAAAAGAACTAGTTAATAGTAGTACCAATGAAACAACGGCAAAGTAAATAATTATTTCCAGCAAGGTAAACCCGCTTTGTGAACATTTAACCTTTGACATTTGACCATTGACCATTAAAACATTTAACCATTGACATTTGACCTTTAACACCGACTTCGCTTTCGGTTAATGGTTAATTGTCAAATGTTAATTGTTAATGGTTATTTTGTTATTTCCAATTAGTAAAATAGCTAACTAACGTCAGTGTTTTTGACAAAAAACTGACGGTAACGGTAGCCCTCCGGGTATTAGGGTCATCATGAGAAGCATTATAGATGCTTTCAATGTGTTGAGTGGTAGGATCGCGCGACACTTTGTCAAAAACAATGTTCCGGGTAAAAATTCCTACGGTTTCTGTTCCGGATGATAATGTCCAGGTTGCGGGGTTTGTCCCAGTGTTAAGGATAAAATAGTACGGATTGGCAGCTCCGGTGTTTAAAGTTCCAAGACCATTTGAGGCCCAAGTTGTTCCATCTCGAAAGCTCCGCACGGTTTCCATGGACTCCTTGGCCATAAAATTGGCCTGGCTGCTCTGGCGCACAAATGTGGATGTTTTAAGTGACAGGGCGGCGACATCCAGCAGCAGCGCAAAAACAATACCGATGACCATCACGGCAATGAACGCCTCCAAAAGAATAGACCCTCTGCTGGAATTTGTAATTTGAAATTTGAAATTTGAAATCAATTTGAAATGATTAAATCCGTCGAAATTTTCCTTTGTGAAAATTTCGACACCTTATTATTAGAAATTAGAAATTAGAAATTTGAAATTTCATTTTTACTTAAGACCTACTGCGTAAAGATTTTTCTACTGCGCCGCGCATATTTTGGCTGCGAAAAGCCAATCGCTCATCGACAGATTTAAGTTCAATATGCCTCTTCGCGCTTTGCTTTTCTCGCTACAAAATATGCGCGGCTCGCTACGAAAACCTTTACGCAGTAGGTCTTTAGTAAAAATGGTGTTATTGCCACTCAAAATTATCAACGTAAATGGAATCGAAGCTGGTGGTTAAACCATCGGCCGAATATTCTGCCAAAGTGCCTGTTGCATCGCCAGAAAGGGTTATAGCAAGGGTTTTGGTGTTCAATCTTCGATCTCGAAATACCGAAAAACGGGTGTCGGGATTGTTTAATCTTAAGGTATGAATTACCACCGTTTGGTTTTGTCCACCAATATTAAAAGTCCCTTGCCAGTCAATCTGACCATCGTTTATGTTATCATTCACAGGAATAGTTTGCACAAAATTACCATTGAATGTTAGGACGATATTTTCAGTAACAGTATTGATAGTTCGACTATAATTAAAATCCACATGGCGGGAATCCTTGGTGCGGGTATCCAAGGGAATTGAAGGCGCCGTATAACTTGTCGTCCCTGCTTCGCTTATGTAAATAATTTTGGTTTGAGCGGGCGCATCCTTTAAGCGTAAAGAAATATTTCCAACATTGGCAGTAGCGCCAGTTAATTTATCAAATACCACCTCCCCGACTCCTCCGTCAATCGTATAAAATTCAACTGTGGCAGGAATAGAAAACGGTTGATCAAAAGAGGTCTCGCGTGAAGCATAGCTTGCTCCCTTAAATAAAATATATTGGTGAGGAGAGGCCGTGGTTTTAATGAAAACACCGTATTGGCTATTTCCCTCCGATGATACGGTTTTATTTTGAGCCGTTGTTAGTGCGCCAATGACCTCCTCGGCCGTATTGGTCAGTTTTGGGTTTTTTTGCAGCAGCGCGACGGAAGGAATAACAACGGCCCCCACCGTGACTAAAATAGTTAAGACAATCATTAACTCAAGTAAGGTAAAACCAGACGCATAAAACATGGAACATTTGACATTTGACATTTGACCTTTGACAATCGACCTTTGACTATTCACAGATGTTTTTTAGTCACCTGTTAATAGTTAAACGTCAATTGTTATCTTCTATTTAGTGGGTTCTTTTAATAATTTTCTTCTAAAGGCGGTAATTTGATTTGCCAGATTCTCTGCTCTTATTAAGAAGATATTATTTTCATTTTCGGGAATATAACTGTTACTCACTGCTAAGTCCAAACAAGCCACAACTTCATTTAGCGAGGTATGTGAAATATTTAAAAAATGCGCAAAGTCTTTATCGGTTCCTCTATCGGCGCCCTCCGCGATATTTAAAATAATAGAATCTAATGCGCGCCATAATTGAGAAGTTAAACAAAATTGCTCCTCCCTTGGAAATTTTTCCCGGCTCAAATTCTTTAATTCTTTTTGAAATTGTAGGGCATCTTTATAGATTTGAAATTGTCGGAATCTAAATTTTTTCATAAGCCATAAGCCAAATGTCAATTATCAAATGCTGCTCGTTTTCGTCAGTCAAAAGTCAAATGTCAATGGTCAAATGCTTTTTAATGACGAATACATCGGTTCAATAATTGAAATGGCAAAGAAGGCCACTACGAGCCCCAGAAAAATCAACAAGAGCGGCTCAATGATAACAGAAAAATTCTTGGTCTCTTCAATCACTTCTTGCTCATAAAATTCAGCCAGTTTTTTTAATACCAGTGACGTTTTTCCCGTTTCTTCACCCACCTCCATCATATCAATCGCCCCAAAAGGAAAAATTTTTGCGTAGGGTTTTAACGCATTGGATAATTTTTCTCCCTTTTTTACTTTTTCTATGGCATTATTGAGGGCATTTTTAAAGTAAATGTTTGGTGCCGTAGCACCCGTAATTTCCAATGACCGCACCAAAGAAATGCCAGAACTATTCAATGAACTTAAGGATCTTATAATGATTGTAGCGTTGGACTTTTTAATAAAAGAAGAAAGCAGTGGTACGCGCAAGAGTATGGTATCCCGGGTCAATCGCCCCGTCCGGGTCTTCATGGCCATAAAAAAGGCGTATGCCAAAACCACGGGAATCACCAGCGACAAATACCAATACCGCTGTGAATAGGTGCCAAGGCCAATTAAAATTCTAGTGTAAAGAGGCAGGGGGATATTCATGCCCAGTAAAAAAGAAGAAAATTTCGGCAACACGAAAGTTGAGACCACAATGCCAATTCCGCCCATGACAATTAAAATGATGCAAGGATAAATGAGCGCCCCCCGTATTTTCGATTTTAGTTCCCAGTCGCGGTCCATGTGGTTGGACAATATTTCAAATGTTGCCTCAAGCGTTCCTGATTCTTCCCCAATCTTTACCATGCTTAAAAAAAAGTCATTGAAGACCTTGGGATACCTTGCCAAAGCGTCAGAAAACGATTCCCCTTTATTAAGCATAACATTCACATTGAGCATAATATTTTTTAACTTGGTGTTTTTTGTTTGAGCCGATAAAATGTCGAAAATTTTTACCAAAGACAGTCCCGCTGAAAACATGATCCATAAATTCCTTGTCATCATGATTTTTTCCTTGGTGCTTACGCCAAACGAGGGGATTAGCATATTCCAAGACCCCTTCTTTTTTTGGTCAGAAGAAATTGCCTTAATCAGCAGCATATTTTCGGCTTTTAAGGCCTTGGCAAGCTGCATAATATCGTTGGCAAATAGGGTTCCGGTTTTGGTTTGGCCGTCAAATGATTTGGCGGTGTAAAAATAGTTGGGCACGTTAAACTACCATTGACCATTAACCATTGACATTTGACCAACGAAACGCTGGTCAATTGTCAAATGTCAATTGTCAAATGTTTTATTCGGTGATCACTCTCAAGATTTCCTCAATCGATGTCAGTCCCAGCGCCGCTTTAACAAATCCGTCTTCCACCATGGTACGCATGCCCTCTTGTATGGCCTGATTGGCAATTTCGCGGGTGCTGGATCTTTTTATAATTAATTCGCGAATGGGCTCACTCACCCTCAAAACCTCCACAATCCCCAGCCGCCCTTTGTATCCATCGCTTGAATCCTTTCCCGGCTTGGGCCGATAAAATTCAATGTCTTTTACGGCCGCCTTTGGTTTTACTATTTTATCCTCTTTTAAAATTTTCAAAATCTTTTCCAGGTTGCAATATTTTTGCACATTGGCTAATTCAGAAGCATTTAATGTATATTTTTCTTTTTCACCGGCGAATTTCCGTACCAGTCGCTGGGCAATAATTAAATCCACGGTTGAGGAAATTAAAAATGGCTCAGCTTTCATGTCAATCAGGCGCGGAATGGCACCCGCCGCTTCAGTGGTGTGCAGGGTAGAAAGCACCAGGTGCCCGGTCAGCGCGGCGTTAATGGCCAGGCCCGCGGTTTCATCGTCTCTGATTTCTCCCACCATGATAATATCCGGGTCTTGCCGCACCAAAACACGCAGTCCCGCCGCAAACGTCAAGCCAATCTGGGCATTGACCTGGGTTTGATTAACCCGAGGCATTCGGTATTCAATGGGGTCTTCTACGGTGGAAATATTCACCTCGGGGGTATTAAGAATTTCCATCATGGCATACAAGGTAGTGGTTTTTCCCGACCCCGTAGGACCGGTAATCAATATCATACCTGAGGATTTTTGTAAGTTATCCTGAATTTGTTTTAATACCTTCCCTGAAAAACCCAATTTATCCAACGAGGCGGACTTGGTGTTTTCAGCCAAGAGCCGCATCACAATTTTTTCACCATTAAACACCGGCAATACCGAAACCCTCACTGAATATTTAAATTCATTAGTTTCAATTTTAAAACGGCCGTCTTGGGGTAGGCGATGTTCGTCGAGCTTTAAATTGGAAAGCACTTTGATGCGGGCCACAATGCCAAGCGCCGTGGAAATGGGCAAAGTCATCACATCGTGCAAAATGCCGTCAACCCGGTAACGCACGATTACTTCTTTTTCGAGCGGCTCAATATGGATATCGGAGGTATCTTGCAAAATAGCGTGCTTGAGTAGGGTATCGACAATTTTTATAATTGGCACATCTTCAGCCGCTTTTTTTATTTCTTCTTTCCCCTCGTATAGGTCCCCCTCCTTAATGTGCTTAATTTCCGTTTGGTCGCTTGACTGGATAATATCTTTAAATTCCGTTTCCAGGGTTTTTTGGTACTGGCCCAAGACATTTTTAATGCTTTCTGGAGTAGTTAATCGGGGCAGAATTTTTATCGACGGCATGGTTTTTTCAATAAAGGCAATGGTGCGTAAATCCTCGGGGTCTACCATGGCCACTTCCAAGTTGTTGTCATTTTTTCGAAACGCCACAATGTTGTGGGCCCGGGCAATGGATTCGGGAATAATTTTTAAAATAGCGGGGGCGATGACTTCGCCTTCCAAATTGATAAAAGGAATTCCCAAAATATAGGCCTCTATTTTTATCAGTTCTTTTTGGGTAATTAATTTGTCAGAAACCAAGATGTCTGCCACTTCTTGGTTGGACTTTTTGCTCTTTGCCAGGACATCGGCAAACTGCTTTTCGGTAATGAGGCCCGCTTCCAAAATAAATTTTAATAATTTGTCAGGGTCAACCTTCATAGTCGCTTCGCGAGGGCGATCCTAATTTATCCCGATAAATTTAATTTCATTAAATTTATACGGGATCCCGTATGTCCGCGACCGAAGTCGGGACATCGGGACGAATATCATCCGAATGATCCTAATAACGTAACGACGTATTCGGAACATTCGGATGCAAATTCGGATTATTCGGATCGCCACTTTTATTAATTGTACCACATACCCTTTACAATAAGAAAAGTATTTATGTGGAAAACAATTCAATAAGATAACGTCCGCCGAGCGTAACCCCTCACACCTCGTGCGCCTTCCGGCCGTCATTGCGAGGAGTCCCGATCGCAATCGTGGACGACGCGGCAATCTAAACAAGAGTGACGATGGGATTGCTTCGCCAGGCACAATACTATGCCTGGCTTCGCAGGGTGCAGTATTGTACCCTGCTTCGGTGCACCCCGCAATGACGATTTGGCCAGTGAGCAGTTACCGCCGAGCGTAACTGCTCACAACCCCGAGCGACGTTTCTGAAGCAAGGGCAGGACTACATCGAAAAAAGAAGCGTCTGGATTCTGGCGGCGCAGAGTTTCAACGACCGAAGAATTGACTTGATGTGCTTGCACGCCTGCCAGCGAACGTGAGCTCCCAAAGATTTTTCGCATGACCACCTGCAATCGAATAGCACGTTCAGCTGTATTGTTTTCGGGCAAAACTCCTTCGTACTTTAAGCACGTGAAAAGAAATGGCCGGTGTTTTTGCATTCGTTGTTTGACTAGGTGGACTTCAATATCTGAATACTCTTTTTTTAAAAGAAGGTCGAAGTCTTGGAGTAATTTTTCAGATTGTCTTTCTGGTATCGGTTTTTCCAATTCAAGGAGTAGTTTCTTGTACAAAACCACTAAATCTTCGTAGAGCATCAAGGAATGCAGTTTGGCTTTTCGCAACAGGTGCACCCAGCACTGCTGTTTGTCGCCGGGGAGGTTTTGGTAAGCAGCATAACCGTCAGAAATGATAACTCGGTCTTTCTTGTCTCCCAAAGCTTTTTGAACCACGCCTTTGCCACGCGTGTCTTCAATGACGTATTGGACGCCCCGGTTAGTGACAAACACCCACAGCCACCAGCTTTTTCCTTCCATCTTCCAACCAGTTTCATCGGCATAAACCTTCGTGGCCTCTTGGATTAAAATGGTGATGGCTTCGTAGTCTTTACCGAACAGGGTTTGGGTTTCTTTGAGTTTTTGGACGATTTCATTTTCAGATATCTTGAAGTTATACAAATCCCTTAAACTTTCTTGGATTTTGTTGAGTGGCAGGCGGAGCCTATACCTTGCGTACAAAATGTACCCCATCACATTGATACCGATACGGGAGGTGTCGGGAATATTCTTGGCTTTCACATATGTTTCACAGTGGCCGCACCAGTGGCGAGTGATGGTATGTTTTTTGATGATCGGCCGGGGTTTTAAGTCGATATCTTCTTCCCACTTAACTACCGTATCAACCGCATCGCCAACAGGGTGGGTGCACATGGGACATTTGTTAAGGCGGTACTCATGGCGCTCACTGACATCTTCTTCTTTGGGAATTGGGCGGTGATGGGCGGGACTGCCAGGTTTTTTGCCTTTGGGTTTGACTGGGCCATCTTTCTTGCCTGGTTTGTACAAATACGAAAGCAACTCCTTGCGCTGGGCTTCTTTGTTGACCAGCAATGCTTCCAGGATTTCGATTTTTCTATCCTTAACTTTGTTTTGACGTTGCAGGTTTGATACTTTTTCTTGGAGGATTCTAACACTATTCTGGAGTCTGGTAACCCTGATTTGAAGCCTGCTTTCGTTGCTTAATTTACCTCGTGGCATGGCTTCATTTTACCACGTTTTACGAGGGAAAATGACGTTTTTTTATCCACATATTTGCCTGTGATTTCACTCGGGGTTGTGAGCAGTTACCGCCGAGCAATTTGACTAATTTATAATTTTATTATATAGTTGTTTTAGCCCTTTCAAACTCAGTAGGGAGTTCCAATGAGAAGTATTCCGCGACACCCGAGAGGAATTGTTGTCTCAGATCACGCCGTTATGAGGTTTCGCGAGAGGTTTCAGTGCCTTGGTGGTGACGATCTCACCAATGAAGAAATTCGACGAATGATACGTGGTCTTGTCCGTAATGCTACCCGAGAGTTTCCATCCCCCAAAAGATCCACGGTAATTATAAAAGCAACTCTTCAAAGCAATGGGAAGCCATACCCAATATACTTAATTGTCCTTAAAAAAAGGCGGATGGATGTTATTACCGTTCTTGATGGTGAGTCACTTACCACATGGAAAGAAAACTATGGATTGTTCTAGACATACTCCAGCAGACCCCTCGCTGTACTAAAACAGAGAGGGGCTTTTTTATTCTTAGGCCCCTAAATGCATTATTACAGAGAGGGAGCAGTTCAAGGTTGAATTTTGGTCCGCATTGAAGTAATATGATGGCATGGTTAAAAAACAGGTAAAACAAAAACCCGCAGCAAAACCAAAACGTCCTACTGCCACGGAAAAAAAAATAATTGAGCAGGTATGGCAACGGCCACCCGTAGTGGTGGTTTTGGGGCACGTGGATCATGGCAAAAGCTCGCTCCTGGAAGCCATTAAGGATTTTAATATCACCAAAAAAGAATCGGGTGGGATTACCCAGCATATTGGGGCTTACGAAGTAGAACACACTGGTAAAAAAATTACCTTTATTGACACCCCTGGTCACGAAGCGTTTTCGGCTATGCGCACACGCGGGGCTTCCGTCGCCGACATTGCCCTGCTGGTAGTTGATGCCGCCCAAAGTGTCCAGCCCCAAACTAAAGAAGCCATTAACGCCATTAAAAAAGCAGAAATTCCCATGATCGTGGTGCTCAACAAAATTGATTTACCCACCGCCGATCCGGAAAAAATAAAACGGGAATTGGCAAAAATTGATGTGTTAGTAGAAAGCATGGGCGGTGTTATTCCTTCAGTGGAGGTTTCTGCCAAAGATAAAACCGGCATTGACGAATTACTGGAAATGATTTTACTGGTAGCCGACATGCAGGGCTTAAGCGCCGACCTTGATGTACCGGCCCAAGGATTAGTAATAGAATCGCGCATGGACGCCCTAAAAGGCCCGATTGCCACGGTGATTGTCGAAAAAGGCACCTTGCATGGCAAAGACATTATTGCCACGGATTTGGCCATGGCCAAAATCAAATTACTCCAGGATTTTTCGGGTAAAATCATAGACAAAGCACTTCCAAGCCAACCGGTGGTGGTACTTGGATTTGAAAAAGTGCCGGCGGTGGGGGAAACATTTGCCACTTACAAATTCGCTGAAGATGCGGCTTTGCACCTTAAAAATCAAGCGCAAAAAAGGGCTGGTGCCGGAACAGTTCTTGAAGTTGCCGGTGACAAAAAAATCGTCAATGTTATTTTGAAAGGCGATGTGGCTGGGTCCATTGAAGCCATTGAAGGCATGTTAAAAAGTTTGCCCCAAGACCAAGTTATCTTGCGGATATTAAAAACCGAAGTGGGGGATATTAACGAAACCGATGTGAAATTGGCCGAATATTCAAAAGCGGTGATTATTGGTTTTAGGGTCAAAATTACACCTAAGGTTTCGCAAATTTTAAGCAAAGATTCTACCAAGCGCGTCAGAATTAAAACATTTGACATTATTTATGAACTTATTCAGGAAATTCGCAGTGGCATGGAAAAATCGCTGGAAGCCGAAACGGTGCGCCGCGATATTGGCAAAATCAAAGCGATTATCATCTTTTTTGCCGAAAAAAACCGCCAGATTGTGGGCGGTAAAATTACCGAGGGTGAAATTAAAAAAGGGTTAAAACTTGATGTCATGCGCGGAGTTGAAAAAGTGGGCGGAGGCAGAATTATCAATTTACAGCGCGATAAGAAAGATATGGATCGCCTAGTCAAAGGCGACGAATGCGGCATTTTATTTGAAGGTAACGTAAAAGTGGAACCGCAAGATATTTTGGTGGCGTATGTGGAGGAGAGGCAGAAGGGAGTTTTGTAGCGAATTATTCTAATTATACTAATTGACCTAATTATTCTAAACCGTCATTGCGAGCCGCAGCGAAGCAATCTTTAAAATTTACATTTAGACAAGTAATATAAAAGATCCGTTCGAGCGAAACGGATCTTACTTTGGCATCATCTATTTTTCTTCGATAATGAGCTGCGTTTTACTTAATTGTTCCATCTTGGACTCTTGGGGTATCTGAACCATTAGCCCATTGGGAACAGCACATACCATCACATAGAGTTGTTCCTTTCCGGCCGTGTGAACGAAAACAATGCCGGGATTATCTTCTTCAATTCTCACCGAAAGGAGACGGTTTTCATAAATCGTTTTCATGATACAGAACTCCGAAATTGAGAAAGGAGGGGTGTAACACGGATATATAATAGCAAAAATTAAATATTATGTCAAACCGTATCGACAAAGTCAATTCCCTCTTGGAAAAAGAAAAGCCCGAGATATACCAATCTCGGGCAATGGTCAGAGCGGAGAATTTTCGTTACATGAAAATGACCAGCGCAGCGGCAAGTCCGATAATGACCACACTCACAGCGCTATAAAGTACGGCACGCATGAGGCATTTCCGCCACGACCATTTTTCGAAAATGAACGATGCGTAGAAGATCCATGGCTCGTAGTCAGGCGATTTTTCTGCCCTCCAAGCCCCATAGGTCATGATGGCGTATCTGTAGCCCTGATATCCAATGAGCACAGCTATAGCGACCATCAAAGCCGCCATAATCCAGTGACCCTTATGAAAACTTAGGGCCAACATCATTGTTGTGCAGAACAACACATAGATCAAAATCGCTCCCAGTGCGATTCCGATCGTTACGATCCATTTCCTGAGTTCACTCATTTCTTTTTCCTACACAGAAGGTGCCTGAAAGCAGACGAAAATTGACACGATATAATTATAGTATAAATTACATTATATGTCAAGGAATCGCACCGACAAAGTCAATTCCCTCCTGGAGCAAGAAATCAGCCAGATTATGGTGCGGGATTTTGCCGCCCTTGGCGAGCCTCGCCCATCCAAAGATGGGCGGGATTTTCATGGAACCATAATTACCCTAACTAAAGTTGAAACCACCCCAAATTTAATTGAAGCTAAGGGGTATATTTCTGTATTACCCGAGGAAAAAACTGACCAGGTAATTAAGATACTTAATGGTCAGGTGTACGATATCCAGCAACAGATTAATAAAAAGCTGAATATGCGCCCTATTCCACGCATCAGGTTTGTAAAGGACACCCAAATCGCCAGTGCCGCCAAGATTGAAGGAATCTTAGCAACCTTGAAAAAAGAGGAAAAATAAGTTAGAATTAAAGAAAATATAATACACTATTATGTTTTCTTTAGACCATCGCGGAGGTCACAATCGTTATCAATTCAATAAGGATTTTTTCAAAACATGGACACCAGAAATGGCGTATGTTTTAGGATTTATGTATGCGGATGGAAATATTATGGATTCAGTTATTTCCAGAACCCAATATGTAAGTTTTGATAGTGCCGATAAGGAGATTATAGAAAAGATAAAGATAGCATTGTCTTCGAATCACAAGATCCAAATTAAGCCCGAGAGAATAGCCGTCCATTTAAATGGAGCATACAAAAGTAGAGAAGCTTTTAGGTTAAGGATTGGCAGTCGAGAAATGTTTGCAGATTTATTAAAGCTAGGTTTAACACCTAGAAAATCTTTAATAACTGAGTTCCCCCACGATATTCCCGTGGATTGCTTAAGTCATTTTGTCAGAGGATATTTTGATGGAGATGGTTGTGTGCATATTATGAAAGGAAAGGGAAAGTACGGCCAAGAAATTTCTAGGGGACTAGCAGTTATTTTTACCAGTGGCAGCAAAGTATTCTTAGAAGGATTACGTAATAAATTTGAAAGTATGGGATTTAGAAGTGGAAAGATGTATTTTGGTAGTCGAGCGTATCGTCTAAAATACTCAACCTCAGAAAGCATGCGATGGTTTCAAGTTTTTTATGGCAATCAATTAGGAGATACTTTGTTTCTTAAGAGAAAAAGAGATAATTTTATAAAGTATTTTCAAAATCGTAATCGAAAAATTGATAACAACATACTCGAAACATTAAAAATGTATGGCCCGGTACTCAAGTAGCCAGAGAACGGTCTGCAAAACCGTGTACATGGGTGCAATTCCCATCCGGGCCTCAGGATTTTAAATTATTGCCGGGGTGGCGAAATAGAAAACGCACAGGACTTAAAATCCTGCGAGTGAAAGCTCTTGAGGGTGCAAGTCCCTCCCTCGGCACCATCTCAGAAAAAAATTTCTTATTTTAACAGCTCTCATCGTCCAATGGATAGGACGCAAGATTCCGGATCTTGTAATGTAGGTTCGAATCCTGCTGAGGACACTAGCTCTGTCCTTTAACAACCAAGAAAGCGAGGTACTGTACATGGCGCCACCACGATTTACCGAATGTGCCTTTAATGGAAATGTGGCTCTGGTTACCCTGATCTTTCCTGATAATCAAATCATGAAAAAGGAAGATATTGACGCCATGGGTCGAGAATTGGTCAAACTTATTGATGTTGGTGCCCACGAAATGGTGGTCAATTTTGAAAATATTGAATACATGTCCAGCGCCGCAATCGCCAAATTCATCAGGATTCAAAGAAGAATTTCGGATCGCGGAGGCAAATTGGTATTGTGCCAAATTCCTCCTCAAATCTATGAGGTCTTTGAAATAACTCGTTTTCACCACCTCTTCAAGATCGTCGCTACTCAGGCAGACGCCCTGAGAGAATTCTAGCGCATCTTCAGAAATCACCCACGGTTTCTGAAGATTCTCGCAACCAAAAACCCGCATGTTGAGCGGGTTTTTTTATTTGATTCTTAGCTTTCTACCACTTCTATGGTAGTAATTTTAGCTCCGAAGTTTTTTGCTTCCTGAGTATCGGCAAACCATATATCAAAGTGTTTCATCCTCTGGTGCATCCGGTCCCATACGGTAAAAATTTTATTACCGTAGAGTTCCGGAATCCTCACCTTGGTTCCAAATGGTAACTTATTATAGGCAATAACACCATTTGCCACATGCTTTCCTGAAGCAGTAATAAATGGCGTATCATCGGTTTGATCGGGAGTGCTTGAATAAGCGGTCACTATGGTTTTAATGGTTTTGACCACATGGTAATTTTCCTTATTTAACTTGCAAAGAGTTAGATGGCCATTGTGGACCAGGGTTGGTTGTTTTGCTTCGGGCTTTAGGTTATTTAGGTCGGCATGGATAGTATGGGGAATAGCCAGCGCAAGCACCACAACAATAAAGGATATAATGCTGGTAATAATAGAGCGAATAATAAGGGATTTATACATATAATTACTATTAATAATATGACCAAATGCCTCTTTTTCACTTAAAAACTCCATTTCTGGAGCATACCTTAATACTAGCATATATAAGCAAGCTTGTCAATAGTTATGCCACGGTTATCCACAGGTGTCAACTACTTCAAAAGTAACCCCCTCGCACCTACCGTCATTGCGAGGAAGGCGCAGATGACGAAGCAATCTCCGTACACAACGACGAGATTGCCACGTCGCCCTTCACTGTCCAGACGCGAGGCGTAATTTGTCGCAACAAATTCGCCCCGTCTCCGGTTCAGGACTCCTCGCAATGACGGTGGTGAACAGAGGGGTTACCCTCGAAACTGCCTAAAAAAGCCCTTAATTTAGGGCTTTTTTTAGTGATTTTATGAAATTTTAGAATTATTATTCCTCTTGGTTATTTCTCCACGAGGTATAAATTTCCAAGAGCGCAAGGAGGATACTTATGGTTAAAGGGCCCAGTAAAAACCCTATCGGGCCTAGAAATGCTATGCCTCCTAATACCGAAAGAAAGATGATTAAAGGGTGGATATGTGCCCCCTTGCCAATGAGGTTGGGTTTTAAAAAGTTATCAATAAGGCCCACCAGAAACCCTCCCCAAGCCAGAAGACCCAGCGCTAAAAAGATGCTTTTTGTGGCAAATACAAAGGCGACCGCCGGCAATAATACAATGGTAGTCCCAATACCCGGAATCAGCGAGGTTATGGTGGCCAGGATCGCCCACAGCATCGCATTAGGAACTCCAAATAACGCAAACCCTATCCCCGTCAATATCCCTTGGATAAGGGCAATAATCAAACTGCCTTTAATAACAGAGTGAATGGCCAAGTTAATTTTTTTGAGAATCACCGCGTTTTCATCGGCAGTTAAGGGGCTTAATTCCATCAGGCCTTTCTTAAACATATGGCCATCTTTGAGCGCATAATAGACCACCATGATAAAGATAAAAAAGTTCAGCAATAATTTGGCGGCGCTCCCAAAAATATACCCCAGGTGGTTAAGGAGCCACCGCAATCCTTGCTGGACGTATTGGTCGATATCAGCGGAGGCCCATTGCCCAAAAGGAACATAGTTTTTAAGGCCATGTAAAAGGCCTTCTGAAATATTCACCAATGCGTGCTTTCCGGTACCCCGCGCAAGAAACAGGTAGAGCTGCTGGGCCTCTGCAAACACCTTTATCCCTAAAAAAATGAGTGGCACCAAAACAATGACAACAATTAACAGGGTCGTCACAAGGGCCGCCAAGCGCTGGCGATTACCCGCCAGATGCAATATTTTTTGGTGGACAGGATAGCAGACGATGGCACATACCAGAGCCAATATCGTAGCATACATAATGGGGCGTAATACAAAGAACGTGGCAATTATGGCGCCGCCCAATAGCGTGAGTAGAAAATAGTGCCGTATTTTTTTGTTATCCATAGCTTTTACTTCGTAAAAGAAACTCTAAATACTAAAATCTAAATTCTAAACGAACGTCGTTTTAGAGTTTAGGATTTAGAGTTTAGAATTTAGGATTTTGTTATTAAGGTCATGTTTTTTGTTTTTTTACGTAAAAACCATTTGGTTGCTTCTAATACTGGTATAATCGTAAGGGCGATGCCAACCACCAGCAACCATTCGTAATATGAAAAAGAGTGCGTCTTGAAAGGTATTTGCAAGAAAGGAATATATATCACCAGTATTAATATGAGTAATTCCCAAGCAATGGCCATGTTAAGCCAATGATTGGCAAAGGGGCGGCGGAGAACCGAATTTTTATCAGAACGGAAATTATAGGCCTTAAAAAATTGAATTAAAATCAGTGAAACAAACACCAGTGCCATGCTTTCTTTCAAGGTGTATCCGGTGCGTAAAGACCATGCAAATAGTAACACATTAACTAAAGCAGACCACGCTCCTCCCACTACCATTAACAATACCACGGAACGCGTAAAAATACCTTGGTCTAGTTTCCGGGGGGACTTTTTCATTACATCGTGTGAGGGAGGATCCATGGCAAGGGCCAGAGCAGGCAAGCCATCGGTGGCAAGGTTGACATACAAAATTTGCACAGCAGAAAGGGGCAGTGGCAAACCAACTAATGAGGCCGCCACCATCAGCCCGATTTCCCCAATATTTGAAGATAATAGGTACATCAGGTATTTTTTAATATTGTCGAAGATAATCCTTCCCTCTTCCACAGCCGCAACGATGGAGGCGAAATTATCGTCAACCAGTGTCATGGCGGCGGCTTCCCGCGAAACATCGGTTCCGGCAATTCCCATGGCTATTCCAATATTGGCTTTTTTAATGGCGGGCGCATCATTCACCCCGTCGCCGGTCATGGCCACAATGTGGCCGTGTTTTTGCAGGGCTTGCACGATGCGTAACTTATGTTCGGGCGAGACCCGGGCGGCCACGACAATATGATCAACTTCTTCCTCCAACTCGTCATCGGTTAAATCGAATAATTCGCTGCCGGTAATCACCCTTCCTCCTTCAGACAAAAGACCTACCTGGGTTGCAATGGCCTTGGCGGTCAGTGGGTGGTCTCCGGTAATCATCATGAGTTTTATCCCCGCTTGGCGGCACAGTGCAATGGCCGGTTTGGCTTCGCTTCGCGGAGGGTCTATCATTCCAAACAGGCCCAAGAAAATCATATCGTGCTGGGCTTTATTAATATCGTCTGCCGGCGCGAAAGCCACGCCAATAACCCGCAGGGCCTGGCCGGCAAATTGATGAGCGGTCCCTAAAACCGCCTCGCGCATTTCTTTAGTGAGCGGCTGTACTCCATCATTGGTGTAGTGGCGATTGCACGATTGCAATAGTATTTCAGGAGCTCCTTTTGAGTAAGCTGCGGTTTCCTCTTTTCCTTGGCATAGCACCGTCATGCGTTTGCTTTCGGATGTAAAAGATATTTCGGCAAGCCGCACAAATTGTTCGTCCAGAATTTCTTTTTTAATACCCGCTTTTTGGGCGGCAACTATCAAGGCGCCTTCGGTAGGATCTCCGTTTATATGCCAGACACCGTCTTTTTCCAAAACCCGGGCGTCAGAGGCAAGAACCGCTGATTGAAGCAGTAGCCGGAACGCTTCTGTAAAAGGGTACGGGGCATTATCAAATAAAAATTCTCCCACCGGTTCATATCCACTGCCGCCAACCATAATTACCTTCCCGTCCACAAAAATATTTTTTACGGTCATTTCGTCTTTGGTGATCGTTCCTGTTTTATCAGAACAAATAATACTGGTGCACCCCAGCGTTTCTACAGCGGGCAAATGCCGCACCAAGGCATGGCGCCTAATCATGCGCTGAACGCCAATAGCCAGGGAAATAGTCACCACAGCCGGTAGCGCTTCCGGAACCACCGCCACGGCCAGGGCAATGCCAAATATGATCATTTCCAAGAGCGGCTGGCCCCGAAACACCCCCAGAAGCACCACGATGGTTACTACCACAAAAGCTACTTTAGTAAGCGATCTTACTAAGTCATCCAAGTTTTTTTCCAGTGGCGTTTCTTCTTTTTTAACGCTCTCCAGCATGCCAGCGATGCGTCCAAATTCCGTCTGCATGCCGGTAGTGGTAACCACCGCAAGACCGCGGCCGTAACTGCAACTGGTGCCGGCAAATACCATGTTACGCTGGTCACCCAGCGCAGCATCTTTTTTGCACACCATATCGCTTTCTTTTTCCACGGGCAGTGATTCTCCGGTCAGCAACGCTTCATCGGCTTTTAAATTTGTTTTTTTAATTAATCGGGCATCGGCTGGAAAACGGTCTCCGGTAGAAATAATAATAATATCTCCCGGAACAATGTCGCCAGCAAGGATTTCCAATTCAAGCCCATCGCGAAACACCAATGCTGTGGGAGATGCAAGTTTCGATAGGGCTTCCATGGCTCTCCCCGCCCGAAATTCCTGAACAAACCCCAGAATTACGGAAAATAAAATAATGACTCCTATGGCGATTGCTTCAACGGTGTGCCCCAAAACCCCTGAAAATACCGTAGCGGCTAGCAAAATAATGATAAGAGAATTTTTAAATTGCCCCAGAAGAAGCGCAAAGGGAGAAACGCGAACTGCGGCAACCAGTTGATTGGGGCCGAATTTTTCCAGCCGTAATTGGGTTTCTTGCGAAGATAACCCAGTGGCGGTATTAGTTTGCAGTGCCTCAATTACTTCAGGAACCGAAAGCGTGTGAGGGAAAATGGTATTCATAAACAGTATTAGACCTGTCCCTAAATAAGGTTTGTTACGAAAATTCAAGATTTCGAGCTGCAAATTTGATAGAATTTTTCGGCTTGCCCATAGGCCCGGAGATGGGGAAATTTGTTGCTACAAATTTACCCACATCTTGACCGAAAAATTATAATTTGCTAAGCGAGAGAGAAAAAGAAGAATAGCAATTATTCTTTTTCGAACGAGCGACAAATTATACTAGGTATAGCAAATTTTCAGCCCTTGACCCGCAGGGCATCCCCGCAGGTGCAATATGCAATTTGCAGCAAATCCTTAATACGCAACAGGTCTAATTATGAGAACCGTACATTTGTTTCTTTATTTCTTCAAGTTTTCCAATTACCGAAAGATCCGTAATTTTTGTGAATCGAGGAGCGGTAGCTCCATCCTTGGAAACATTACCCATCCACATTTCCAAGGGGCGCAGGTCAAACAATTTCCCTGCAGTGTAAACAAAAGTTTCGTAGAGTGGACGATAAACAACCATATTGGCATCTTCTGGCCGACACTCATCTTCGGTATGGCAACCCACACCAATCACCTCGTAGGCGTAGTTATTCACTAAGCCATTTTGATTGTGCTTGTAATGATAGTAAAAACCTTTTTGTGGAACTTTTTCTGGAATTTTCATATTTTTTCCTCATCGTAAAATGACAAAGAAACTGGAGTACATTTACAACGAGGATCGAACTCATTTTATGGAAAACGAGTGACGAACGCCGCGCGCCCGCGGGCGCGCGGCACGAAGAACGAACGGCAACCGCACGGACAGGCAAAAATTTTCTCCCCCAGACCAGAATTTTTGCGTGCTTGCCAAAAAACTTTTTGTGATTTTATGGAATTATTCTACTGCTCGCCTTTCTCTTTTACTTTTTCTCTTTCTTCAACAAACTTTTTTACTTCTTCATAATTCATCTTTTTTGGCCACAATAAATCACCATCCAGACTATAAATGGGTAACAGTACATTGCTTTGTCGTTCCGTTTTTATAACTTCCTCAAAAAAGGACTGTACATCTTTATTTTCTGGCTGCGTGAACGGATTTAGAATTTTTGGATAATGTAATTGATGATAGAGATCAGGGTTAATCTTTTCAATTTCCTTATAAACTAATGCAATTTGCAAATTTAACTCCTTTAATTTCAACATAACATCACTATGACTTTTTTTGACCTCATCCGTGATAGATACAATAAATTTTGTTTTATCTCCAAGTTGCTTCTCTACTTGTGAATACAGAAATTTTCGCAATTCCAATATTTCATTGATAATATTTTCTCGTTTTTCTAAAATTTTTGACTCTTCTTCTATAGCTTTAACACTGGCCACGGGATTAATAACAATACCCTTAATAAACCTCGGGGGAATTCTTGTTGAAGTTGTAGTATTACCGCTCTTTTCCTTTCCACCCCTACTATAGATACGTTTTTTATACAACCTATCTCGTTTGGTTTTTGCAAATTCTTTATCAACAATAAGTGCAATACCATTTTCTCCTATCCACCCAACTCTAGAAAATGGCCTATCGGAAGGCAATTCATTTATATCGACAACGAAAGTAGGCCAACCATGACCCGCGCGTCTAGCATATGATAGGTTTTTAAAAATAGCTTTTATACTTTTTTCGTTACTCAAAAAATCCGCATCATTCCAGTTCCTTGGACCACCAATAATGCCATGGTTAAGGATATTAGAAAGGATATTAAAATTTCTCCTTTTTTTGCTCTCAGGAGATTTGGCTGAGACATAACCGCTACCCTCTCGCACTGCATGGCTCGTTGTTCCCATAGAATTAATGTCTTCCACCTTTTCCATAATCCTCTCTATTTCTTCTTTAGAAAGATCTTCTACTTCCTTTTCCAATTTCGCCTGTATTTCTACGGGCGGGGCAAGATCGGTTGTGCGTTTTTTGCGCGGATTTACTTCATCGGAAGCTGATTTTGGAATTTCCAACTCTTTCGTAGTTGGTTCTTTTTCGTCCGCGGATGACAATTTTTCCCCAATATTTTCTGGCATAATTTTACCTTGATACTATCATAAAAAACATAAAATCACAAAAAGTTTTTTGGCAAGCACGCAAAAATTCTGGTCTGGGGGAGAAAATTTTTGCCTGTCCGTGCGGTTGCCGTTCGTTCGTCGTGCCGCGCGCCCGCAGGCGCGCGGCGTTCTTCACTCGTTCTCCATAAAATGGGTTCGATCCTCGTTGTAAATGTACTCCACTATAAAACTTTTTGATTTTCGACCGACGAGTTGGACGGCCGCGCGAAGCGCGGCCCATTGTTTTTGTAAGGGGGGAACCGTTCCGTCCGTTCCGAAAAGTCGCGCCTCGCGGTTTTACATTAGACCTGTCCCTAAATAAAATTAACAAGCGAAACGCAGCAGTTTTGAGCGAAAATCTGATAAAATGAAGAGGTTTGCCTAGAGGGCAAGCCGATGAATTTTAGCAGGTTTGCTCCAGACGGGGCGAATTGGCCGCGGCCAATTACGCCTGCGTCTCGGGCCAAAACTGCAAATTGCAGCGTAAATTCTTATTTAGGGACAGGTCTATTGTAAAATTTTAGAATAACCACTAAAAAATCGCCCAAAAGGCGACTCAAGTGACTGGAAAACCTTTTTCAAAAAACTCTTTTAACTTTCTTCTTCCGCCTCCGCTTTTCCAATACAATTCTCTTTCTCTTGCCTCTTTTGAGGTTTCAAAATTTTCAGAAAATAGCAATTCTAATGGTGTGCGATTTCTCGTAGTAATATTTTTTCCAGAATTATGTTCAACTAATCTTCTTTCCAGGTTATTCGTATATCCAACGTAAGTTTTACTATCTTTGAGACTTTGGAGAATATAAATATAAAACATACAGGAAATAGATAAGACCTACTGCGTAAAGGTTTTCGTAGCGAGCCGCGCATATTTTGTAGCGAGAAAAGCAAAGCGCGAAGAGGCATATTGAACTTAAATCTGTCGATGAGCGATTGGCTTTTCGCAGCCAAAATATGCGCGGCGCAGTAGAAAAATCTTTACGCAGTAGGTCTATAGTACAATTCTCGGTCAAAAATTTGTGCTCAAATTTTTTAATTGAGAGCGGGTCGCCCAAAAAGGGCGAACCTCGCTCAAAATTTTCTCGGAAAATTTTGAGCGGGTAAGGGGAATCGAACCCCTGTACTTTGATTGGCAACCAAATGCACTACCATTGTGCTATACCCGCATTATCTAAAATTCTTTTATAAATCTATCCACTTATAAAATAAGGGTGCCGCGGGGGAGAATCGAACTCCCTACCAGGCGCTCTTCAGGCGTCTGCTCTACCAATGAGCTACCACGGCGGATTTCTAAATAACATTATCATATACAGCTTCGATCCACCCTTTAATTTTCAAAAATAGTTCAGTGTTGTGTACGTAAATATCAAATGTTCCAAATGGCAATGAATTCTTTTTGCTTTGACTACTTTTATTTGGCTTAGAGTAGGTTTTATAAAATTGGTTTAACGGAATGCCGGAGATGGACGACCAGTAATGTTCTGATTTTTTTACGTTAAGGTGGGGATGTATATGGATGTGTCCTCTAAATTTTTCTTTAGGTACTTTGCAAACTCTTTTGAAAAACTTCATCATCAACTGTATAATCCGGGGGTCTCCGTTTGATAATTGGACCGACCCACGATTAGCTTTTCCTCCCTCTCCCCAATATAAAGCTATTCCTACAAGCTTTAACTCTTGGTCTGATAAACCAGGTATTTCTTTTTTAGCACCATCAACAATAATTTGTCTTCGTGCGTTTTCTCTGCCAAGTCTGGTTGTTCTCCTTTTTTCAATTGACTCTTTTGTTAGTCCTTTTTGGGACAGTTTCATTTTTTGATTATCGGTGAGCTGTATATCTCTTACCCACAAACTAACACTACTTTTGGAAACCCCTATTTTACTTTTGATTTCATTCATTGACCATCCTAGTTTTCGTAAATGTATTGCTAAATTTTTTTCTTCAAGTTTCATAATCAAACCTGTTAGTTATATTATGCTTATATTATAACATAGCGGTTTAACAATAAAAGGGTGGACGATGCAGGACTCCGCTTCGCTAGAACCTTTTCAAATCACCCCGACCCCCGACTTTAAAAACCCTCGGTTTTTAATATTTTCCTACACGGGGTGATTTGGGTTCGATTCCTGCATTTGTGGACGATGCAGGACTCGAACCTGCAACCTACTGAGTGTAAATCAGTCGCTCTGCCAATTGAGCTAATCGTCCGTAAATTTTATAGGAGAACATGTGTCTTTATTGTACCAAGTTCTATTCGTGGTGCGCGGGACAGGAGTCGAACCTGCATGCCTTGCGGCACCAACACCTCAAGCTGGCGAGTTTACCAATTTCTCCACCCGCGCGCATTTTATTTTTATCTCACAATCAACAAAGCTTTTTCAATCTTTTTACGTTTCCTATCTAAACAGACGACATTTTCGCTATAGTATAATTTGGGTAATAATTTTAGCGTTTCAGTTTTAGCGTACTTTAACTGATAAACTGAACTACTAATACTCGCTGTAATATGGCCCTTTATTCCCAACTTTTTTGCAATATTATCCCTGAGCCATTCAATATGATTTTTACTTGCAGAAATAAAACCTATGTAAAACATGAAGCTCGACTTCCAGCGTGGATCCCAATAGGAATAAAAATAACCGTCCCCATCCAAATGTCCTCTTAGAAAGTCAAAGAAATATCTTTCGGGAACCTTTAAACTTCCAAGTGTTTTAGATTTGTTTGGCGTCAATCCAATGCCTAATAAAAACCGGTAAAAATTCACATCTCCGAACTGTAATACATAGTATTTTTTTTCCGTTTCTCCTCCTCTCGCCTTTTTTCCAATTTTATTTTCAAGACCAAAGCAAAGCTTATAATTATCAACCTGCTGTTTGTCTTTAGATGTAAAACTTATATGGCGTCCGTCAATTGAAAGACTGCCATCAGTAGTCAATAACCCTATCGCATAAGCAAACTGTGGCGTCCATATAATTTTAACTTTTCCTAAAGGTTTCATAGATATTATTCTATTATACCTCAAGGTGTCGGCGTATACCAGACTCCGCTATTTATTTTGTTTCTGGAGCTGATTCTTGTGGAGCTTCCATAAGTGTTTCCATAACCGGTTTTTCTTCCGGTGCAATAGCCGCGGCTAATTCTTTATTCTTTAATTTTCCTTTAGCGCCTTTGGCGGTTCTGAGGTAGTACAGTTTTGACCTGCGCACGCTGCTGGATTTTGTCACTTCTATTTTGGCAAGCGATGGCGAGTGTACTGGGAAAATCCGTTCCACGCCAACTTGGTCAACCACTTTTCGCACAGTAATGGTGCTGGAAATTCCCTTGCCATGTTTTCGGGCAATAACGATGCCTTCAAAAATTTGGATTCTTTCCTTGTCGCCTTCTTTTATTTTTTGGTGTACGCGAACCGTATCGCCAGGGCGGATATCCGGCATTTGTTTTTCTTGTGCCTTATTAAATGTTTGTAATTTTATTGACATAAAACTTGTATCTTGAATCTTGTATCTGGTAGCTTGAATCGAATGTTGAATTCAGAATTCTTTATTCCGCATTCTATTCCAGCTACAAGATACCAGATTCCATATTCTTAATTATTGTTTGCAACTCTTCTGGTAATTCCGACTTAAATTCTTTAGTTTCTCCGCTTGGTAATGTAATTTTTAAATATGATGCATGCAGAAATTGTCTTGCTAACCCCTTTGGCACCGGTGAATCTTTAAATCCATACAATGTGTCTCCGGCTACCGGATGATGAATATACGCTAAATGGCAGCGTATCTGGTGTTTTCGGCCAGTTTTTATCTTAACTTCCAGTAACGCATAACCAGTAAATTTTTTCAATACGTTATAATCGGTAATGGCTTCTCTTTTTCCCGCCACATTTTTTGGAAATTGGGTATTGGATATTGGTAATTCCAATGCGTAGGCCTTTTGCTTTCGCGGATCCCCTTTAGCCCTACCCATCAAGGTATGAATGGTACCCCATGGTTCTTTTATGATACCCTCTACCAAGGCGGTGTATTTCTTTTCTACCTCTCTATTTTTAAACTGTTTTTGCAAAAAAATCAAGGCATCGGCCGTTTTTGCCACCAAAAGGATGCCGGAGGTGTCTTTATCGAGCCGATGCACGACCCCATACCGCGGCGCTTCGCCTACATTTTTTAGGTTAGGACGCGCTTCTAAAAGCATATCAATGACTGTTTTAGCCGCCGCGCCAGCGGGCGCGGCGGCTTCATTAAAAACCACCACCCCCGCCGGCTTTTCTATGGCGAGCATATCATTGTCTTCATATGGTATTTGAAGTTCCATTTATATATCTTCAATATCTAAGGCCTCGTCCGTAAATAACGTCCAGGATTTTCGCCAAGATGCCTGTCGCCTTGGCTCAAAAAAATGTGAGGCATAATAAAGTTATGCCGAGCATTTTTTGGAGCCAAGATGGCGGGCAGATTGGATGAAAAGGTGGACGTTATTTACGGACGAGGCCTAAGGATTAATTTTTTCAATATTTCTACCAGACAATAAATCACATAATTTTTTGCGATCCCCTACTGTAATTATAGATTTTAATGCTTCTTTAAGAGAACGCTGTGAATTTATGTCCCTTCCAAATAGTTCGCGATCCTTTTCACCGCCATGCACGGAATTGTATCGCCATACCTCATCAATTCCTATAGTAATAATTTCCATTCCACTTAATTTATATGGATTCAATACCGAATTATCGTCTGATGGATATTCAAAGTTATGAAATTCCCTTCCAGTTTCTACTTCTTTAAGAAGCACAATCTGTGTAATACCCTTATTTTTTAATTCTTCTGGCGCAGGGAAATCCGAGGGTTGAATACTATATTTTTTCTCCCTCGGTTTATAGGGTTCATTTCGATGGCAATCCGTTAATGTAGCGGCGCCTGCGGGAACAGTTATTTTATTTCTATTATTTAATTCGTCACCGATAAGTAACATCATATCTTTTACTCTGGGTCCTATATCTTTTTTAAAAACAAAATTACAAGGTATATTGTTATTCATCATGGCCAATCCCACTGATATGCAATGAGCTGAACCAATATCTCCGATAAAAAAAGATTCCCGTGGAATTATTTTTTTGTTTTCTAATATTTTTTGAAATCCCAATGAAAACTGGGCATCCCTCCATAAATTATAAAGGTCTAAAGTTATTTCATCTATCTGATCAGCAGAAGATATGTTTAGCCCACCCTCTGGCAGTATTGATTCTCTTAGTCCATTTGAAAGCTTCATCATTTCTCCAATCGGTTTTTCGTTCCTGGGAAATATTTTTTTATCAAATTTTTGAGTAGGCAATAAATTTTCTATTTCAAATACTATAACCCCCAAGTCGGACTCATTTCGGTCTCTAGTTTCTAGATTTTCCGGATTCATAATTTAATTATTATTTAATAGACCTGTTGCGTAATAAGAATTTACGCTGTAATTTGCAATTTCGTCTAAAAAACCATAAAAATGCGTCGGCTTGCCCTCTAGGCAAACCTCCTTATTTTTCTGATTTTTTAGCCAAAATTGCTTCATTTCGCTTGTTAATCTTATTACGCAACAGGTCTAATAGTTAGAGTCAAAATAATTTCCCCTGGTTTATACTTAAGTTTGTCGAAGGATTTTCCCCTTCTTCAAAAACCACTCCCGCTGGCTTATATATTACCATCGCTTCACTATCTTCGTATAGTATTTGAAGATCCATAGTGCTTACTCGCTTTTTAAAAATTCTTCGAGCGCTGGTTCTTTTTTTAATTCGGGCTGCAGGTCAGTGTCCACGCCGGTGTGGGCAATATGGTCAAACACAAATTCCGCCGTGGTATGGTAATTATTCTCGATTAGTTTTTCTAAGAGTGTCTTTAATTCATCCTTGCACCAGTCCAATTTTGGGTTTTTAAACGTTGTTTTCATGGGATATTAATTTGTTGCGACCCGGTTAACATATTTCTTATTGTTTTATAATCTTAAAAATGGGATGACCAAAGTGTACAAGCCCAATGCTTTTTTCATTAATACTACCTCCGATTTTATCACCCTTAAAAACGATCTTATTATCGCGAAATTCAAATATAGCCCTTCTTCCATGCTCTTCATCCTCCCATAAATCTACTACATCTACTTCAATTGGGATAACTCCTTCGCGCAGCTCTGTTAAAAATATTTTTTTCCCGACTAATTTGTTGATGTTTTCTTTTTTATTATCTTCCAATATCATTGCTTTTAAGCGATTTTCCTCTGAAGCATCAATAAAAAATATTCTTTTCGTGAAATTTTGAATTTGATAATCGCCTGGCCAAATACCGGGTTTGTGTTTTTTAATTCTCATTGTTTCCCCTGAATGCAAAACGAAATAAATGGAACCCTTTTCCGTTTCAAAAATGTATTGAAACCTTTCTCGATTATCAATGAGGTCTTTTATGAAATCCAAATGCACTTTTCTTGAATTCTCTTGCGAATGAACGTCATTTTTCTCAAAAAACTCTTCTCGAAATTTTTCCAATTCATCTATCGAAAAGAAATTTTCCGGTGTTTCTAATTCTGATTTTGGTTCTGAAAGATTGTGTTCCATCTTTTTATAAAAATATTTTTTGGTGCGCGGTATAGGAATTGCACCTATTACCTCATCGACGTCAACGATGCGCTCTGCTAAATGAGCTAACCGCGCATGGGCTAATTCGCACGAATTAGCCGTAAGTTTTATCCGTATAGTTGGCTATGGGTGCCAATATCCATAAATCTGACGGTGTTAATATCTGTTTCCTTAAAAATGGCTCTTACATCACCGCTTACATCAATACTTCGATAACCAAAGTATTGCCCCGAGAGTGCGTGATTGTTTAGCTGTTGGTTGGTTGGATTTTCCTGAAATAATTCAATTTGTTGATAGAATTTTATACGCAGCTTTAGCGGCATCTTTTTAAATGTTTTATCAAACCTCTTGTTGAATAGAATCTTCATTTTTCAAAGTGTTTTTTAATTTCAGCAACAGAATGAAAGGGACCACTAAAATTTCTGTTGTGTTTTATATCCTCTTCTACTTCTGCAATCCAGCTTTCCATGTAGGGAGTCATTCGTTCCGCATTGCTTACGCTAAAAGTTTCAGTTTTAATGAAATTGCGCAAAGAGGCATTAACAATAGTACTCAAAGATAATCCCAAGTTACGGGCTATTTTGGCAGATTTTTCTTTAATATCCTTATCAACTTTTATATGCATCGTAGTTTTCATAGTTTTGATATACTCTAATTTTAACGATCGTTAAAATTAGAGTATGATGTGTGGTTAATTATAATATACCATAAGTGTATACAACGGATATGTACTTGTCAATCCTATTTTAAGTAATCCCTCACGCTTCTCGTCATTGCGAGCCCGCAGGCGTGGCAATCTAGGGTATGTGCATAGCTTTGCTCTAGATTGCTTCGTTGCTGTGGCTCCTCGCAATGACGACGGATGCGTGCAGGAGAGTGAGGGGTTATTATTTTAAAGAATAAATTTTCTTACGGGACTTTATTAACCCTTCTTTTTCTAGCGCTAAAATTACTTTTTTGATTCTTTCCTTGGTTTGCAACGTTGCTTTTTTTAATCTTTCAACTAACTCGTCACAGTCCATTTTTTTGGCCGAAAGTATCTTTAACGCAGTGCCGCGGATTTGGCGTAACGAGCCCTCGAATTTTGATTGGACGTTGTAGTTTTTATGGCGGCGGTTGGGATTGGGCACAGTGGACTTTAAATAAGCGCCGTAGTCCATTAAGGCCCAGTGCCATTGACGGGCTTTGCCAGCTGGCAAAGCCCGCTGTGCAATTTCTAAAATCTGCTCGTCGTTTATCTTTTTTCCGCGCGTTTCCGCGCTCGCCCTGAGCGGAGCCGAAGGGTTAATTTCCGCATCTTTCCGCGATATTTTTTCAGCGAAAAAATGATGAATAAATACCCGACGAATATTCGTTTCAATGCAAGCAACAGGTGTATTAAAAGAAAAAATGCTGATGGCACGGGCAGTGTATGGCCCAATGCCGGGAAATTCTTCCAGTTTTTCAATTTCGGCCGGTAGTTTTCCGTCAAATTCTTTGACGGATTTTTCCGCCGCGCGCTTGAGTGCAAGCGCGCGCCTGTTGTAACCCAGTCCCTGCCAGAAGGGGTATATTTCGCTAAATTTGGCACTTGCAAGGACCTTGAAGTTAGGGAAGCGGTTAATCCACTTTTCATAGAATCTGATCACCCTGTCGGCCTGGGTTTGCTGGAGCATGATTTCGGAAACCAGGATTTTGTAAGGATCACGGGTTTTGCGCCAGGCAAACTCACGTTTGTTTTTTTGATAAAAATCCCAAACAAGTTTCTGGAATTTTTTAATGCGTTCTTTTTGCATTATTATTTTTCCAGTAATTTTTTTCTTAGAGCGGCTTTTTGATCAGTATTTCCTTCAGCTTGTTCGGATGGCTCTGTTATTAATTGCCGATTAATATCTTCTGAATATGCAATTGATTTTTCAAGAAGATTAAATAAATCCTTAAAAACTATGTTTTCGCCTGTAGCAGGATGAGTCAATGCATTAATTCCAGAATGGTTTGCTATCGTTTTCATTTCCTCAAAAATTTTCTTATTTTGTTCCAATCTCCCTGGTCTCCAATATAAGGCGTCGGCAGGTTGTTTTACATAGTTTGGGTGTATGCTTTGAATAAGAACTATTTCGCGTAAGTTCAATAATCTAAAAATCGGATTTTCATCTTTTTTTTCTAACTTTTCTTCTTCTTGGACTATTTGTCCATATTCATCAATTCTCGATTCAGAGTTTGGTGGATTTTCCTCCGGTAAGTTTTTATGATTCTCTCCTGGCATGATAATTAATGATAAAATTGTTATAGTGCTCCCACCAGGATTCGAACCTGGAACCTACTCGATATAAGCGAGGTGCTCTGCCGTTGAGCTATGGGAGCATTTTCACTTTCGTCATTGCGAGGAGCCACAGCGACGAAGCAGGGTACAGTACTGCACCCTGCGAAGCAATCTCCACTCATAACGACGGAGATTGCCACGCCTGCGGGCTCGCAATGACGAATGTTTTATTTTTTGGATTTGGAGTTTATTTGGGATTTGTGATTTGGAATTTGGGATTTTCCGTTTCCGATAATCTTCTCAAACTCTTCTCGTTCTATCGTTTCTTTTTCCACTAATATTTTGGCGATTTTTTCCAGCATATCACGGCGCTTGGCCACAATTTCAGTCGCCCGTTTTTCGGCGCTGCGTAAAATGGTTTCGATTTCTTTGTCAATTTTTTCGGCCACGGCTTCCGAGTAATTTCTTTGTTCTGAAATTTCCCGGCCCAAAAATACCATTTCTTCTTTGTCGCCAAATGAAATGGGTCCCAGGGAAGACATGCCCCATTCTTTGACAATTTTGCGGGCCAGGTGCGACGCTTTCCCCAAGTCATTGCTGGCCCCCGTGCTCATTTCTCCAAACACCAGGCGTTCGGCGCTAAACCCTCCCATAAGCGTTGCAATTTCAGCCAAAAATTGGGTTTTGGTGCGCATTTTATTGTCTTCCGATGGCACTTGAAATGTGTATCCGCCCGCCATGCCTCGAGATATAATAGATATTTTTCTGATAGGGTCGGTTCCGGGAATGCTGCTAGAAACCAGCGCGTGACCGGCTTCGTGATAAGCCGTAATTTCTTTTTCTTTTTTGGATAAAATATGGCTTTTTCTTTCAGGTCCCAAAAGCACTTTTTCAATCGCTTCCAAAAAGTCATCCTGGAATACCTGGGTTTTATTTTGCCGCGCGGCTAGTAATGCTGCTTCATTGGCTACATTAGCCAAATCAGCACCAGAAAAACCAGGTGTGCGTTCGGCAATTTCTTTAAAGTTAATGTTTGAAGCCAGTGGTTTTTCTTTTGAATGAATTTGTAAAATAGCTTCGCGATCGTGCACATCAGGATTATCTAAAATAATTTTTCGGTCAAACCGCCCGGGTCGCAAAAGCGCAGGGTCTAAAATATCTCCGCGATTCGTTGCTGCAAACACCAAAACGCCCGTATCTTTCTGGAAGCCGTCCATTTCCACTAAAATCATGTTGAGGGTTTGTTCGCGTTCGTCGTGGCCTCCGCCAATGCCGGCTCCGCGGTGCCGGCCGATGGCATCTAGTTCGTCAATGAAAATAATGGAAGGAGAGGCCTTTTTAGCGGTGGAAAACAAATCCCGTACTCTGGCCGAACCTACCCCCACAAACATTTCTACGAATTCAGATCCGGAAATACTAAAAAATGGCACGTTGGCTTCACCGGCGACTGCTCTTGCAAGCATTGTTTTTCCAACGCCGCTGCTACCCAATAATAAAACACCCCTTGGTACCTTTGCTCCCATGGCCAAGTATTTTTTTGGGAACTTTAAAAAGTCCACAATTTCCATTAACTCTTCTTTAGCTTCTTTGAGTCCCGCCACATCTTTAAAGGTGATTTTTTCTTTGTTGTTAGGATCCGCGCCAAAAATTCTAGCTTTTGATCGGGTAAAGTCAAATACTTGGCCAGCTCCGGATCGTGCCTGTCGCATCATGGTCCACAAGAAAAACCCAATTAACACCAGCGGCAAAATGCCATACAGTAGTGCGGGAAGCAACCATGACCAAACGCTTTCTTGAACCGTTGAAGCGCTTATTTCCACTTTTTGCAGCTTGGCGGAGTCGGCGCCCAAATTAGTCAATACATCGGCTAGGACCGAATTCGATTCTTTCATGGACTGGGCGGTTTTATCATCGGTATAGGTTATTTTAATGGCATCACCGGAAACATCGATTTTTTTCACCTTTTCGGCATTAATGTCTTGGACTAGTTGCGAAATGGATATTTGGTTTTGTTTTTCGGCCGGTAAATACAGCAAGCTAAAGACACCGCCGATGACCAGCAGAATTAATATGACGAAAATAAAATTTTTAAGTAAAGGGTTTAATTTCATAATGATAAATGCAAAATGCAAATCTCAAAATGCAAAATGGCAGTGTAAAATTAAAAATAACCGCCGGAGGCGATGCATTAACTTTGAATTTTGATTTTTAAATTTTGAATTAGCATTATCGTATCACGTTAAAAAATATATTTCAAGAAGGAGTTTCGGCGATTTTTTGCAAAAAAAAGAGAGCGTTGCATGCCACACTTGTGTGTGCGCACGCAACGCTCTTTGGGTTATCTTCCTACGCAGTGCCGTTTATAGTCGGCAGTCAGTAGGTTGGAAAAGAACTTCAGTCGTCCGCCGTACTTCCTGGGTTTGTCCAGGTAGCCGTCCTTGTTCAGGCAGCCGGCCTTTTTCAGGAAGTTCTCGTGTTCCGGGGAGAATCCGACTATCCTGAGTCGGGTCTCACCGTCACTGTCTTCGAACCGTTCGAAGGTCATTCGAAGATTCTTGACAGTTTCCTCAGTACTGTCATCGAATCTCCAGTTCCACTCCGGTATCTCTACCGAGTATCGTCCGTCGAGGCACGCGACATGGAATTCGTGGGCCTTGAGCGTCTGGATCATGTCTTTCTTGACCACCACTGGAGTACCGGCCACTCCTCCCTTGACTGGTGACGGCTTGTCCCTGACCTTGACCGGTTCCAGGAGCCGACTGGCCTCCGGATCCGACAGGTTGTCCTGGGCGGCGTTGGGGTTCTTCATGGAGTATCCCAGGACCCTCTCGATCGCGTCGCGGGTCGTGTGCCAAGTGAATTCCATGACAGACGCCCAGTCCCGATGGTCGTCCCTGTGGACTGCCTTCGGCGCTCCGAAATTGGGCGCGTTGCTCTTTTGACGGAGTTGGCCCGAAGAGTTTTTGATGCTCTGGCGCTCCACGAGAACCGGAATCTCGTAGTGCTCCTCGAGGCTTCGGATCGTAGCCACCAGATCATCTCTACCCACAGCATCCTTGATGTGAAGGTACTCGGGAGTGAACTCCACGAGCACATGACCGTTGTCGGCGAGCGGCAGATAGTAGCTCCCATCTGCATTGCCCTCGCAGTGATTGTCGAAGATGTCCAGCGGCCTCACCTTGAGAGCGAGCCAATCGGCGATCTTCTGTTTGTTGTTCTGTTCGGCCTTCTTCCGGATATCCAGAAGCTTGTTCTGGATGGCTGTGTTGATGGCGAGAGTCAGCTCTGCTTGGGTCTCCTTGTCTAGTACTTCCAGACGTTTGGAAAGAGAGAATCGCCGCTTCCCGGACAGACGGATCTTGCCCAGAGGATCATCCCGAAGGATTTCATCCTTTTCCAGCATCTGGACCTTGTGGACCAGTTCCTTCATTGACAGGACCTGGAACGAAACCCAGAAGACCTCTCGCGCTACCACGATCGGCAGAGCGATGATCGGGTCGCCGCAGTTGACGTTCCTCTCGATCTCCCCGTTGATTTCGTCACACTGCTGCTGGTACGTCAGTGTCACCATCCTCCCATCCTTCTCGTGCTCTTCGTAGACCTCGTTCAGGAACTCCTGGTCTGCGGTCTGATTCGGGTATTCCTCCCGGAGACGCCTGCATTCGTTCTGGATGTCGAGGACGAGCAGGAGAGGGGCATTCATCCATTCGATGAAACGATGGACGAAGGCCTTTTTCTGTCGCTTCCCTTCCTCGCGGGCTTCGGCCCGGAGTCGGATTTTCTCTGCGGCCAGTTGGAATGCCGCTTTCCCATCCTCCGTGACGGAGATATTGGGAATCACCATCTGGAAGACCGGGGCCTCGCTGATGCGAGCACCCCCTTTTTTGCGTTGGGTGTCAGTTCTCTCCCCTTGAGTAGGAGCGACGCTTCCGTTCGGCGGAGAGACGGTCTCGTTGACTGGAGCGTTACCCCCAGCAGAGGTGGCCCTGTCATAGGCCTCCTGGATGTTGCCATTGTTGCTGTTCAGGCCACCAGCCAGGATTTTCGGTTTGGACATCAAGCACCTTCGCTTTCTAAAAAACAGTGTAAACTGTAGGTAGCGCCAAGCCACTTACAGTATTTCAAAGAACCAAGTACACTCTATGATTTATTTTATAACTTGTCAATCCCCTGTGCAATTTTTTGTAATATTTTTCAAAAAAAAGCAGCGAGTATCGATTTCGCTACCTTGTCAATAAAGGCTGCCGGGTGGGAGAAAACATATGGAGCATTTTCTGCCCTTTTTTTGGATGGCCTTCGGGATATGTGTCTACCATAGCCCGAATTTCTGCAGATAGCGATCGTTCACTTCCATATACCACCGCTACTTTGATGCCTTTGGCTTTGGCGGCTTGGAGCACATCCTTGAAGTGACCATCTCCGCTACCCAAACAAAGATATTGCATATCGTAATTTTCTATTAAATTTAAAGCGTCCATGGTAAGTTTTTGATCAGTGGTATCAGTTGAGGTTGACCATACTATCGGGCACAATACAATGGTAAACCCCTGATCCCGCAAAAACTCAAAATGGCCATAGATGTCGTGCAACGGAGTGTAAATGCTACACAATGTTGGCGTAGCAATATCAAAAAGAAAATCTTTCAATCGCTTAAAACCGGCCTCTTTATCATACTCTGCTGGCTTGTAATCATTGTCCAGTTCTCCTCTTTTGAGGTTGGACCAGTCACCCAGAAAAACAATATTGTTAGACACTTTTTGCCCCCAGAAAAATTGTAAAAGAACGCCTCTTTGCATTTGATAGTATAATTAATTAGTGGTATTGTCAAATAATTTGGTATTGACAAAAGTAATTTTATTTGATAAAGTATGTTAAAGTATATGACAGTTCCCAATTACTATAAAATCATTATTCCAAGCTCCCTACACCCCGATACCATTTTGGGCATTTTCCTGCTAAAAAAATTTGGTAGCACCAAGTATCCAGGAATTGAAAATGCGGAAATTGAAATACGTCAGGCATTGCAAGAAGGTGAAACCAGTGATTCTTTGAAAGAAAAGGGTATTATCTGCTTGGACGTAGGCGGAGGCGATCTTGATCATCACCAAAAAGGAAAAATACTTTCTGAATTGGTGTCTTTGGACGTGGGTGTTATGGAAGATCCAGCCATTTTAAAATTGCTGGCATATGCTGAGCGAGACGATAAGCACGGTGTCGGGACTATTTCTACTGATCAGCTTGATAGAACGTTTGGATTATCGGGTTTAATTTCTTCTTTAAATAAAACCACGGAAAGTCCGGCAAGAATCCTTGATATCGTTTTTCCGTTGCTTGAGGCCCATTACTTAGAAGAAAGAAAAAGAACCAGCGAATTACCTCAAGAATTCGAAAAATATTTACGGGCTGGAAAGGCAGAAATTTTTGAGGTAAAACAACGCGGGAAAAAATTAAAAATCGTGGCACTGGAATCCGATAATGTAAGCATGCCCGGATGGCTTAAGTCATCGATAGGGTTAAAAGCCGATGTGGTGTGCCAAAGAAAAACTTCGGGTTATACTAATATTTTAACTAAGCAATTTAAAAGAGTTGATTTACGATGGCTGGCGGCCTATTTACGAGACGAAGAGTTGCAATTAAAGGGAAAAAATATAGAATATCCGCCAATTGAGTTAATGAAACCAGGGAAATTGGAAAGTGTTTCCGAATGGTACTATGATAGGGCAACTAATTCCTTGCTGAATGGCGGTGCCAATCCCAAAGGGGTTGAGCCCACTAAAATTTCTATTACAAGAATTAAGGAGGCAATGAGAGAGGCCCTGCCCAGATATATGGCATAATATTTCATCTCCGCGTTTGCATTTTTAAAAATGCAAATGCGGGGATGAAAGCACGTTGACAATTGGCTTGGTAAATTCTTTTCTGCTTGTTGCAAAAAAGTTTTTGCCATTAAGGAGTTTCCCATGGAAACGATTCGCTTTTTTACTGATCCAAATATTCGGGCTTCGGTTTCGCTGGCCAACAAGATCGAAACGTATCTTGAAGTCAGCGACCAGGGAATCATTTCGGTCCCCAGGGGTGTCAACCCCACAGGGTTCTACCTGGCGGTGCTCCTGCCAAAGCATGGCAGAACCGTCGTCGTCCAGAAAAACGTCGGCCAGGAAAAGGGAGGTTACAGTAAAAACGCTTTGACTGACTTCCCTGATTTGGTGGATCGGTATGATCTATGCATGATGCACGATCCCATTCAGGTCAAGCGCGCGGGAAAAAACGTCTGGACCAACTGGCATAGCGACAATCCCAACCGTTTGGATTGCTGGCATTTGGACCATGATGGTTCAATCCGGCTTTTCCAAGTAGGGATCATCACCCACGACGACGGCAAGACCTGGCGGCTCCACGGTGAGTACCGCTGGAAGGGAAAGCTTTTCCAGGATGGCGTTCGTGTCGTCGGCCGGCCCAAAGACCATACGTGGGGTTCGTTTGAATCCCGTAAAATGATCTTGGAAGTGCCTGATTTTCAGCAACTTATGCAAGACGCTGAACTTCAGCCATGGAGAAGAGTGGCCGAAGAACTGGATCCGCCACTGCCGGTGCCCGATCGTGGTTTCGCAGTCGTGGATTGGTATACGTGCTTTGGCGGTCAAACCGGCCAGGGCATTGTCAAGCTCCACGACGGTTCCAGTACATGGGTTCATGGCATCGACGTCATGGAACCGCCGGATGCCGAAGGAATCGTCCAACTTCATAGGGGAGACGTGATCTCCTACTTTGAAGCGGTTTCCTTTGGCAAAAAGCATGGGAGCCCGCCCAAGATAGTGAATGTTTCGAAGGTTTCGTAACCAAAACCCCGCTGATTCGGTTGAATCGGCGGGGTATTATTTTACTATTTTTTTTCAATAACCTCGTTTTTGCCATCGAAATATCCTTCAATCACTTCAATTTCTTCCGGTGCATCAAAATGTTCTATCGTGTTATTTTCACTAGCTTTTTTCAATAATTCATTTGAGTAAAAAGGGGGCACGTTATCGGCACAGGAAAGAGTAATGTGGGGATATTCATTTTCTGATATGGGATTTTCAACTAGTAGGGCATCGCCTTTTTCATCGTAAGCCCGGCCTATGATTTTCATCAACGATTTTCTACCTATTTCTATGCCATCGACATTTTTAGGTTTAAAAGCAATTGTGGAGTGATGGGCAAATATACGAACATGTTTTGGTGGAAATTTTCTTAATAATAATTCAGGATCTCTTACAAATTTTGCCGTATACATAATTTCTTTTTCCATGGTTTCATTATACCAAAAAATCCGCAGAAGCGGATTTTTTGGGTGCGCGGATTGCATTATTTTACCAATTTCAAGCTCATTCGGTGTTCTTTGGGTTCAATCAATAAAATTTCAAAGTCGTACGTTTCGCCGGGTTTTAGGGATTCTTCCATCTCCTTAATAAAATGTCCTAAAATTAGAAGGCAGCTTCTTCTAATAGCGAAGCGATGTCGGTTTTTTCTGGATTAAATTCCGGCGTTTCTTTTTTTGGGAAAGCCCTATTAGATGCTACGGTACGAATCATTTCTTTAACATCATTATTAGCATTAATGAAAGACAATTCTCTCCTAGGTATATTGGTTTCAATTTTTTCTTTCAATACAAGCAATGAGTGAGTTGCTGAACGAGAAACGAATTTAATATTATTAAAATCCAAAACTACTGATGTTGTATCAGTTTCATTTATTTTATCCTCCAATACATTGGCTACATCACGAGAACTTATAATAGGAGCCAATAATTTACTTATCTTAATTGTGATGAAATTATGGCTTTTATTTTTCATAGATCTTTAATTGCTCAATGTTATTATACCACAATAGATATTGTTATTCTATGTATGGAGATATGTCAATGGGGCCATTGGGTTTTGGTATTCTATAGGCGATAATAGTCCCTTGCCAATAGAAATCTTTTAAATAGACTAATCTTTCCCCTTGTTCTGTAGAAACAAGGGCAGAAGAACCGGAAATAAGAATAAATCCTCCACCCTTTAATGCCTTACATATCACGTTTTTCGAAGTTCTTAAACCATAACCTCTTTCTTTGTCTTTTTTGATAGAATTACCCTTCATTGCTTCTATTATTGCTTCTTGATCTGATAATTCTAAGTTTTGCTCTTCTTTGTATGCCTTAGCAAATCCTCTGCCACAATCAACGATGCAGACATCTAAATATTTCTTACTGGGATAAAATTGTCCAAAAATAAAACCCTGTTCCTTTTTACTATGTTCAAAAATATTAGTTATGAGTTCTGATATTGGGTAAAATACTGCATTTTCGGCTCCTGGTATATTCCCGAGAATTTCATAAATTTTTTCAGAAAATAGTGATTCTAGTCGTTCCCTATCAACAGTGCTTTCCTTATGTAAGACGCTTATGGGTATATATGTCTTATATTTTTGTATTTGTTTTTGAAAAGAAGATATAGAATTCACACCCTTAGGGAATTTTATCATTTCTAAATATGATTTTATATTACCATTACAGTCATCCGTATTGATTTCGCTTCGAGTTTCGTTAATATAAGCACTTATAGGTAATATTAAAAGAGGATGTGCCCAATTCAATGAGGATGCATCAATAATTACTTTTTCTCCAAATGTAATATTTTTAAAAGCATTATAAAAAGATCCTAATTGAGCAATAAGAGATGAGTTATTTGTCTTTGGAATTACAATATTTTTCATATATGTATCATTATACCAAAAAATCCGCAGAAGCGGATTTTTTGGTGGGTGGCTTAAAATTTATTTTACCAATTTCAAGCTCATTCGGTGCTCTTTTGGTTCAATCAACAAAATTTCAAAATCGTACATTTCGCCGGGTTTTAGCGAGTCCTCCATTTCCTTCTGGCTGGCAAATTCGGAAATGTGGCAGAGGCCCCGGATTTTTGGCATCACTTCCACAAACGCGCCAAATGGGCTAAAACTGATGACTTTTCCCTTAATTATGTCTCCCTTTTTATGCTCTTTTTCAATTTTTTCCCAAGGATTTTCTTTTAGCGATTTAAGCGACAAAAATACTTGGTTATTGTGAATATCAATAATCTGCGCTTTTATTATTTCTCCCACTTTTACAATTTCAGAGGGGTTTTGAACTAGTTGCCAGTCCAATTCAGAAATATGGATTAATCCTTCAATGCTATCGTCTTTTCCGCGTTTTTCCGCGCCTTGCCCCGCCGAAGCATCTGGCGAAGGAGGGTTAATTTCCGCATTGTTCTGCGCGTTTTCCGCTGCGAGCGGAAAACGAATAAACACTCCAAAATCAGCAATGCCAGTAATTTTTCCATCCACCACGTCTCCCTTTTTGTAGTTATTGAGCATTTGCTTGATGGCCTGTTCGGTCTTGGCTTTTTCCGACAAAATCAGCTTATTTTCTTCAGCCAACAAATCCAGCACTTTTACTTCCAAGGTTTTGCCAATAAATTTTTGCAGTTCTTTTAATATTTTGGCTTTATCGGCATCGGTTACCCTAGGATAATTTTCTGGAGATAACTGTGATACCGGCAAGAAAGCCGCAATATTATTGATGTTGGTAAGCAGTCCTCCTTTGTTAACCCCGGTGATTTTCACCTTGATAATTTCCTGATTATCTTTCATTTCGCGTAATTTCTGCCAGTTAATATCTTTAGTGGCATCTTGCAGTGATAATTCGCGGTAGCCCTCTTCGTTTTCCAGTTCTACGATTTTGGCGTGGATAATATCGCCAATTTGTAGGTTTTTAATAGCATCTTTTACCTCATAAAATTCTCGGCCAAAAATGATGCCGGTTCCTTGCGGCCCTAAATCAATAAAAATAGAAGACCGGTCGCGGGCGATTAATTTTCCCTCTACAATAGAACCGATAGATGGGGGAATTACCGAGTCGCTCGTTTTTTGCTTGGAAACTGCTTCTTTCATAATAAATATATGTAGCCAGGCGGAAAATATTTTTAAAATTTCCCCAGCTGGCTAATTAATAGTAATACCAAAAATACTACCTTAAATTTTGGCATCGTGCAACATTGACAAATAATAATTGATGTAGTAATGTGGAGACGTTTTGCCAATCAGTACCTTTTGGAGACACTGCGATGCGTTGTGTTCAAGACGGTCTATATTTAGCAGAAGAAGAAATGCCCTGCACTCCGCGCCAGATCCGTATCGGACACTACTTTATTGCCGGTGTGCTGGGGCGATCGGAACAGGAGGAAGCCGCCGCCCGCATCATTTCGTTTTCCCAACACCTCGACCAGTGGGTCGGGGTCAGCGGGAGAGTTTTGGTTGAAATGATGAAGCGAGATTGTGAAATATTTTCGGCTTCAAAGGAAAAGCATGCCGGCCGTCGGCGCGTCTGGGGTAATCAGATGGACCGTTGGTTCTGGCTGAATGTTCTGACATTCGGTATCTGGGGATGGTTTGCCGAAAAACCGAAATTCAGTCAGTCGGATCTTGACCAACCGGAAGTCATTCCCTTTAGTGGAATTTACTTGTTCGGGCCGGACTATGTGGTTACCGGCATCCGTGAGCTTTTGGACAGGAACCTGCTCAATGCTGTGCCTGAACACGACGGTCAAGGGGCGTTCAACGTCTTTTTCCCCACGCCGGCGCTCATTTCGCATATTATAAAAAAACAGGGTATCGGCACCCCGCGGGGCCAGTAAGGCCGATCCATTCCCGCTCGTGTAATCACGGCGGGATTTTTTTATTTAAATTTATTTTCCACAAATTTCCACGATCGTGAAAATTTGTGGAAAATGGAATTTTCAGCGGTATTTCTTCTATCGCCCCCGTGTCTTTCTTTGATGGATGACCATGGAAGTGTGGATAGATAGAAATGTATGATGGTTGAATAATAAAAAATGGTGTGATAAAATGGTTGAATATAACACATAACATAGAACACATAACAAACGAATATGTTCCGTTTGTTCCATGTTCCATGTTCCATGTTCTATGAAAATAACCTGGGCGGGGCAGTCCTGCTTCCATATATCACTGTCAAACGGAAAAGATCATTCAGCTGATGTGGTCATTGATCCCTTTGGCGAGATAGGCCTTAAAATGCCGAATTTTTCGGCTGACATTTTGCTGGTAAGCCATGGACATGCGGACCACAACGAAACCAAAGCTATTAAGGGGACTCCATTTTTAATAGAAAACCCGGGAGAATATGAAGTTAAGGGGGTATTTGTGCAAGGCATTGATTCGTTTCATGACAATGTCCAGGGCAAAGAACGAGGAAAAAACACCATCTATCTTATTGAAGCCGAGGATATGCGCCTGTGCCACCTGGGGGACTTTGGGCAACAAGAATTAACCGACGAACAATTGGAAAAAATTGGTAAGGTGGATATTTTGATGATTCCAGTGGGTGGGACATTTACCATTGATGGACATGAAGCCGCCAAGGTGATAGGACAAATAGAGCCAAAGGTTGTCATTCCTATGCATTATGGCTTGCCAAAATTAAAAGTCCAGCTAGAAGGGGTGGAAAAGTTTTTGAAGGCAATGGGAAAATCATCGGTTGTGCCCCAGGAAAAATTCACCATGAAGGCCGGTGCATTGCCAAAGGATGGAGCGATGGAGATTGTGGTGTTGCAACCGTAATTTTCAATTTGAAATTTGAAATTTGAAATCAATATTTCAATGATTAAATGTCTGAATTTGAAAACGTGACGAGTTTTGAATCATTTCAAATTTAATATTTCAAATTGATTTCAAATTTCAAATTGAAAATTTCAAATTTTTTAGTAAAGTTACGGAGTTTATCCCACCGGCAGAAATTAATCATCATGTGGCTTGTGGGCATGGCGATGGTATTGGCCCTTGGCTACGTGTGGCTCGGGGCAACTACGATCAACCTTTCAAAGATGGGGGAATCACTACAGGCACTTAATTTTCCCAGCTTGGGTCTTCCACCTGATGCCAAGAATACCATGAGTAACTTATCGGAGGTAAGTACCGATGTATTTGAAAATAATTCGCAGACCGAAGATTGGAAGACGTATACCAATACAGAATATGGGTTTTATTTTAAATATCCCAACGATTGGATTGTCCGAGAAAATATTGAAGGAAACATAGTTTTCATTTCTCCTGAAACAGATCGGTTTAATAAACAAAATAAAATTGACTGTAAAGATGAAAATGATGCTACGGTGTGCGACCCAGAGAATATAGGAGTAAATATTGTATTAAACTTAAACTATGTGGCCTTTCATCCTTATTCTGAAAAAGATGCAGTATTTAATGGCACACACTTTGTCGAGTATCGAGAGCAAGGTTTATATGGCGAGGTGCATTATAGAATTATGAAAGAGAAGATAGTAATTGATTTTGCTTTTTATAATAACCAATTTTTGGAGCCGATACTTTCTAGCTTTAAATTTACGTCATTGCGAGCCGCAGCGAAGCAATCTAGATTGCCACGTCGTTTGCAGGATCCTCGTAGTGACGACAGAAATACTTCAAATTAACAAATTATGGCCAAAGAAAAATCTGAAAAAGAAGAACCAAAAAAACCTGCCCGCAATGCTTCGCCTAGCGATGCAAGCGGGGACAAACTGCAAGCCATCGGCAAGGTTAACAAACGAGAAATTGTTGATGAATTAAAAGAGTCCTACATTGACTATGCCATGTCCGTGATTGTGGCCCGGGCTCTGCCTGATGTCCGCGATGGATTAAAACCGGTTCACCGGAAGATTTTGTATACCATGAATGAGCTTGGCCTTAGTGCTAGTGCGAAATTTCGTAAGTGTGCGGCAATTACCGGCGACTGTATGGCTAAGTATCACCCGCACGGTGATACAGCCATTTACGATTCGCTGGTGCGAATGGCCCAGGATTTTAACTTGCGTTACCCGCTTGTACATGGCCAGGGAAATTTTGGTTGCTTTACGAAGGATACTAAAGTAAAACTTACTGATGGTCGCGATTTATCATTTGGAGAATTAATAGAAGAACAAAAACAGGGTAAAAATAATTTTACCTATACTATTGATAAAAACGGCCGTGTTAAAATTGCAAAAATACTAAATCCAAGAAAAACCATAGAAAATGCCAAGATAATGAAAGTAGTTTTAGATAACGGTGAGGAGATAAAATGTACATTGAATCATCAATTTATGCAAAAAGATGGCAGCTATAAAGAAGCTCAAGATTTAGAACCAGGAGATTCTTTGATGCCTTTGTATTTTAAATTATCTGAAAGAAAAGATGATATCAATTTAGGAGGTTACAAGATGATTTTTCAACCCAAATTAAATGTTTGGAGCTTTGTCCATGTTCTTGCCGATGAATTTAATATAGAAAATAACGTATATCAAAAATCAAAAGGCAGAATTAGACACCATATTGATTTTAATAAACTAAACAATAGTCCTGAAAATATTGTTCGGCTTGGTTGGAAAGAGCATTGGCAGTTGCATTACACTGTTGCTTCCAAAAGGCATAAAGAAGATGCGGTTTATCGAGAGAAAATTGCCCAAGGAAGAAAGCATTTTTGGGCAAATACAGAAAACAGGGAAAATTATTCGGAAAGAATGAGCCAAAGAAATGTAAGAAACTGGCAGAAAACCGGTTATCGAGAAAAAATGAAGATGTTTTTGAGTGGAATGAATAAGGAATTCTTAAAAAATCATCCCGAGAGGATAAAGGAGATCAGCAAGACCGCTTCGGCGACAATGAAAAGATTGTGGCAAATTCCTGAATATAAGCAACTATTCCATAGTAAAATTGTTGCAAGTAATAAGCGAAGAATAACTAATTTAACAGGAAAAGTTAAGTTTTTAAGGATTTGCAGGTATCTATCAGATAATAGTATAGAAATAAATCCAGAAAACTACGAAAGGGTCAGAGTAGAAATTTTTGGTGGTAAAAGTTTTACTATGTGGATGACGGGTTTCAGTAAGTACTTTGAGAATAATAAAAATTCTTTATTGTTTGAAATGAATAAAAATCATAAAGTGATCAGAAAAGAATTTTTAAATGAAAGCGAAGATGTGTACGATTTTACAATAGATAAAACTCATAACTTTGCCTTGGCAGCAGGAGTATTTGTTCACAACTCGATTGATGGAGATTCAGCTGCGAGCATGCGATATACCGAAGCCAAATTATCAAAGTTGGGTGAAGAATTGATGGCGGACATTGACATGGACACGGTTAACTTCATGGATAACTATGATGGGACAAAACGCGAGCCAACCGTTTTGCCTTCCCCCTTGCCTCAGTTATTACTTAACGGTTCATTAGGCATTGCCGTGGGTATGGCTACCAATATTCCGCCGCATAACTTAACCGAATTAGTGGATTCGGTGGTGTATTTGCTTGACCACCCTAAAGCCGAAACGCCGGATTTGTTTGAATTTATCCAGGGTCCCGATTTTCCAACGGGCGGCATTATTTACGATCAAAAAGAAATTATTTCGGCTTATTCCCAGGGCAAGGGCTCTATTATTATGCGCGGCAAGGCCGATATTGAGACCAAAAAAGATGAGTCCGAGCAAATTATTATTACCGAAATTCCCTATCAGGTATTAAAATCCGGATTAGTGGAAGAATTTGCCAATTTGGTGGCCGAAAAAAAAGTGGAAGGCATCAAGGATATTAAGGATTTGTCCGACCGCGAAGGCATGCGCATTGTTATTGATGTAAAAAGGGGTTTCCAGCCCCAGCGCATTTTAAATCGCCTGTACAAATTTACCAATTTACAAAAGACGTTCCACTTGAATTTACTGGCCCTGGTTGACGGCATCCAGCCGGAAATTTTGTCGATTTCCGATGTATTAAAGTACTTTATCAAGCACCGCCAGGAAGTCATTACCCGTCGCACTAAGTTTGAACTGGAAAAATGCAAAGCGCGCGCCCATATTTTAGAAGGTCTGATGATTGCGTTGCATAACATTGACGCGGTTATTCAAACCATTAAAAAGTCCAAGGATAAAGAAGAGGCGAAGGTTAATTTAATGAAGAAGTTTAAATTGACCGAATTGCAATCCGTAGCCATTTTGGAAATGCGTTTGCAAACCCTAGCTGGTCTTGAGCGATTGAAGATTGAAGAAGAATTAAAGGCCATTTTAGAAAGAATCAAAGAATTATTGGCTATTTTAAAAAGTCCCGAAAAACTGAAGGGAATTATTAAAAAAGAACTGGAAGCATTGAAAGAAAAGTTTGGTGATCCCCGCAGAACCCGTGTCGTTAAGGGAAAATTAAATGAAATTACCGAAATTGATTTGGTACCCCTGGAAGAAACTATGGTGACCCTGACTACGGGCGGGTATATAAAAAGAATTAATCCGGCAACGTATAAAATTCAAAAGCGCGGGGGTAAAGGAATTATGGGCATGAAAACCATGCAAGACGATATCGTAGAACATTTTTTAACAGCCAACACTCATGATAATTTACTCTTTTTTACCGATTCGGGAAAAGTGTTTCAAACTCAAGTGTATGAAATTCCCGAAGGGACGCGGGTGGCCAGAGGCCGGGGCTTAATGAACTTCTTGGAAGTTTCAGACGAAGAAAAGGTGCTTTCACTGGTTCCCATGGCTAAATTAAAAGATTCTGAAGCGCGCAAAGAAAAGTTTTTAGTCATGGTTACTAAAAATGGCAGGATAAAAAAGACGTCCCTAGATGAATTTGAAAACGTAAGAAAAAGCGGCATCATTGCCATTAAATTGGAAAAGGGCGACTTGCTAAAAAAGGTGGTTACTACCACTGGTCAGGATGATATTATGCTGGTCACTCGGCAGGGCATTGCCATCCGATTTAAAGAAAAAGATATCAGGCCCATGGGACGCTCGGCCGCCGGTGTAAAAGGCATTCGATTAAAGAAAGGGGATGAGGTGATTGGGATGGACGTTATAACGGAAAATCCCAAACCCCAAATCCCAAATCCCAAAGAAGGCGCCTTTGCTAAAGCTTCGGCAAGCCCAAAGCAATATTTATTGGTGGTGATGGAAAATGGGTATGGAAAGAGGACCGAGGTGGGGCAGTATAAGGTTCAAGGACGTGGTGGCGCAGGAATTAAAACGGCTAAAATTACCAGTAAAACCGGCACTATTATACTGTCATCTATTTTAGATGATTCGGCTGATGATGAGGACTTAATTGTTATTTCTCAGAAAGGACAGGTAATACGAACTGCTACTAAATCAATTTCTCAGCTTGGCAGGGCTACCCAGGGGGTTAGAATTATGCGGCTTGATCAAGGGGATAAAGTGGCATCGGGGGCGTGTCTTAAAGAATGAATTTGAAATTTGAAATCAATTTGAAATATTTAAATGATTAAATTTGAAAAAACGTCGTCGTTTGAATTATTTAAAATTTAGACATTCGGCCGCGCGCCGCGGCGCGCGGCTTGATTTCAAATTGTAAATTTCAAATTTCAAATTCACGCAATGCTGGATTTCATCAACATCAATGAGGTTCTCGGTTATCTTGATTTGCAACATACCATGTCTGCGGCAGAATTTGGCTGTGGACCAGCTGATTTTACGGTTGCCCTTGCAAAAAAATTAACCGAAGGCAGGGTATACGCCATGGACATCCAGGAAGAAAAATTATCGGCTCTTAAAAGCAAACTAAGGCAAGAAGCATTACATAATGTGTACGTAATCCATGGCGATGCAGAAACGCAAGGCGGCTCATTGTTGCCTGATAAGGCCTTGAATGCGGTAGTTATCCCCAATGTATTATTCCAGTCCCAAGATAAATGTGGTATTATAAAAGAGGCCTCCAGGATATTGGTGCCAGGAGGTCAATTGGCGGTAGTCGATTGTTTTAAAAAAAGTCCTTTGGTTTCCAAGGAAGATGTTATAATTCCCGGCCAGGTCAAGAACATGGCGGCCGAACTTGGTTTTTCCCTTAAAAAAGAATTTGCAGCAGGGGACTACCACGTCGCCTTAGTTTTTATAAAGCAATAGGTCTAATAGTTAAAGCCATGGATCAAAAAAATAATCAAGAAGAAATAACCACTATTCCCGAATTAGCCAAGATGATAAATAGTAGCTTTCAGGCGGCTCAAGAGCATGTTGATGAAAAGTTTGCAAAGATAGATGAGAAATTCACTAAAGTAGATGAAAGATTCAATACAATTGAGAAAAAGCTCGATGGTTTTATTGAAAAATACGATGAGGCCAAATTGCCAATGCGAGTTGATTATATTGAAAATATATTAAATCTACCAAAAAAGTAATATTTTCGTTAAAGAGAAAATTTACGGCGAGAGATTGTCATTTTGCATTAATTTTTAAGAAATATTAATATGAATCAACGGTTCTTTATTATATTAATTACCTGTGCGGTGGTGTTCAGTTTTTCCCAAGTTGCGCTGGCGGAAATTATTAAGATTCCTAATCCACTGTGTTTGAATGGACCAGCAGATAAAAATTGTGTTAAGGATTTGCCTGGTTTGATAGATAAAATTGCGGATTATATAACCAGTGTGATTGGCGCGTTAGCTGGATTAATGTTTTTGATTGCCGGCATCATGTATATTGTTTCGGCGGGAGACCCTGGAAAAGCCGGACGGGCCAAGACGGTGGCGATATATGCCGCGGTGGGGCTGGGGATTGCATTGGCGGGAAAAGGATTGATTGTCGTAATAAAAGCGGTAGTAGGGGTTTAAGTCCGTGGCGTCATTGCGAAGGTTCACAAACCTGAAGCAATCTAAGATTGCTTCGTCGCTTGCGAGCTCCTCGCAATGACGAAATAAGCACATATTGAAAGGTCGATGAATTTAATGTGAACGCGACTAAAATATACGGACAGCACCCGAGTTTACGAATAGTACCTTGAATTACCAAATGCTTTCGCGGGATTTTCTCCAAATTTTGAGCGAAAATGTGATAGAATTCTGAGGCATAGCGAGCTCTGCCGAAGAATTATAGCGCATTTGCAGCCAAAATTTGGAGAAAAGACCCGAAAAGTCATTTTAAACGGGCATTTGGTAATTCAAGGTGTAGTAAATTAGTGTGCCATTCGTAATGAGAGTCGTCTTAAGAATGAATAAAAAAATAGCATATATAGTTTCAGCAGCATTGTTAACATTGCCTCTGGTTACCCTGGCCGATATTGACCCTGGACCTGCGCCAAGTCCAAACCCCGGCCTTGCCGTGGTGGATATTATCAATAAGGTATTAAACTTCATCTGGCCGATATTCGTTGGATTTGCCGTTATTATGTTTGTGGTTGCCGGATTCTTGTTTTTGACTGCTGCGGGAGAGGCCACCAAAGTTGCTTCTGCAAGGCAGGCGATCTTGTGGGGAATTATCGGAGTTGTCGTGGGTATCTTAGCATTCTCTATTCCATTTATCGTCAGAAATACGCTTAATATTGGTTAATTATTGCAAGTGGCGCCGCGCCCGAAGGCGCGGCGCCACAAAGCAAAGCATTTCTCTAATCTCCGATAACATTAAAAATCAAGGCATTTATTTTTTGAATTAAAAAACAAGCGCCTTGGTTTGTTAGTGGTTATATAATTAATTATACGAATATGAACAAAAAATTATTTACGATCGGTTCTTTAATATTATTAATGGTAGCGCCAATAATGGCACGAGCGACTCTTTCGGAACCCAATACACCAAATCAAGTAACAGGTGGTGTTATAGATATTGTTAATACCATACTGGACTTCATCTGGCCCGTATTTATCGGTTTTGCGGTCATTATGTTTGTGGTTGCAGGATTTTTCTTTTTGACCGCCAATGGGGAACCGGGGAAGTTGTCAACGGCAAGAACGTCGGTAATCTGGGGCATTGTGGGTGTGGCGGTGGGCGTTATTGCTTTCTCTATCCCGTACATTATTCAAAAGGGATTGGTTGATAATTAAAAGATATTTTTTAATTCAAGGTAATAGACCTGTTGCGTATTAAGGATTGTCGCGAAAATTGAAGATTTTGAGCCAGAAATTTGATAGAATTTTTCGGCTTGCCCATAGGCCCGCCGAAAAATTATAGCAAATTTGTGGCCAAAATATGCAATTTGCAGCAAATCCTTAATACGCAACAGGTCTAATAACAAATTTATAAATTTATGAACATTAAAAAAATTAAAGCAGCGTTAACGGCGAGTTTATTGGCGCTACCTGCCATAAGTATTGCTGCCCCGCCAACCGCGCCCGGGTTGCCCAACCAGATAACCAGTGTTTGGGATGTATTTATTAAGATTTTAAATTTCATTTGGCCCGTTTTTATTGGTTTTGCCATAATCATGTTTATTGTTGCAGGGTTTTTCTTTTTGACCGCCAATGGGGAACCGGGGAAGTTGTCAACGGCAAGAACGTCGGTAATCTGGGGCATTGTGGGTGTGGCGGTGGGCGTTATTGCTTTCTCTATCCCGTACATTATTCAAAAGGGATTGGTTGATAATTAAAAGATATTTTTTAATTCAAGGTAATAGACCTGTTGCGTATTAAGGATTGTCGCGAAAATTGAAGATTTTGAGCCAGAAATTTGATAGAATTTTTCGGCTTGCCCATAGGCCCGCCGAAAAATTATAGCAAATTTGTGGCCAAAATATGCAATTTGCAGCAAATCCTTAATACGCAACAGGTCTAATAACAAATTTATAAATTTATGAACATTAAAAAAATTAAAGCAGCGTTAACGGCGAGTTTATTGGCGCTACCTGCCATAAGTATTGCTGCCCCGCCAACCGCGCCCGGGTTGCCCAACCAGATAACCAGTGTTTGGGATGTATTTATTAAGATTTTAAATTTCATTTGGCCCGTTTTTATTGGTTTTGCCATAATCATGTTTATTGTTGCAGGGTTTTTCTTTTTGACCGCCAATGGGGAACCGGGGAAGTTGTCAACGGCAAGAACGTCGGTAATCTGGGGCATTGTGGGTGTGGCGGTGGGCGTT
>Ga0155373_112_pt1 | contig 73807 bp, 69 predicted proteins | sample RifCSPhighO2_02_FD_106341 | JGI IMG/M metagenome (GOLD analysis project Ga0155373, IMG submission 106341) | Candidatus Staskawiczbacteria bacterium RIFCSPHIGHO2_02_FULL_42_22 | reverse complement strand
GAAGAAGATGACCTGATTTCAGCTTTCCCAAGGGGGCGACGTAACGATAGCATGTCTTCGTTGTTGCTCGTTGCTTGCGTACCGCAGAGGGTACGCTCGCTCCTCGCGCCTAGAATCCATGCTATAGAACAAACATTATCACTTTGCACTCCAAGTCTTGCCGGATTTGCCAATCTTGGGCAGGTTTCACAAAAAATATGTTTGCCGTAGCTACGGCTACGCCAAACATATTTTTTGCTCCAATCCGCCCAATATTGCCAAACCACCGGCGACTTTAGTGCAAAGTGATAATGTTTGTTCTATATCGTTATGTCGCTACGGGTTCAAAATTATATTAATGAGGCACTAGTAAGTACTTATTGCCGGCGCAGTGACTTTAATTATTGCTCCCGTGAATTGATCTTCACCGGAAATGGTGGCTTGGCTAACAATGATAGATTGGCCTACTTGTATTAGTGGCAAAGATACCATAACTTCAAACGTCAAATTCTTGGCGCTTCCTGCCGACAAATCGCCCGCCAACCACACCATTTCCCGGCTACTGTTATCCCAAGAAAAATGCAGCGCTTCATCTTCCGGTATTATGTTATCTACAATGGCGACGCCTTCGGGTAAAACCGCCCTTACTTTTATATTCTTGACATCATTAAAATCATTGCTGGCGCGCCAGGTTACCAAATAGCTTGTTTGATCTTGGGTATTTGCTTTTTGGGATATATTCAGATTTGAATTCACCGGGGTTTTAAATATTTGGTTGGTGCCAGAAACCGTCACACTATTTTTCACCGACACATTATTTTTTTCTGATTCAGAAATAGTCCAATCGTTTTTTAATATTACATCAAAGGCAACGCTTATTTCCTGATTGGGAGCCAAATGTCGTAATTTTAATATTTGGTTTGAAGGCCATATAATTGACTTATCGTTGAACCTTATTTGACCATCACTTGAAGACAAAGTGGAGGCGTCAAACCCCTCGCCCTCAAGATGCCCTTCTATAAATACATCGTTAAAAGGCGTGTTTGAAATATTTCTAATAAATACAACGTAGTGCAATTTTTCTCCGGGTGACGCGACGTAACCGTCGGAACCATTGATGTGCTGGGAAATAAAAAGCAATGGACGGATAACCTCAACGTCATACTTGGCCTCTTTTATTAACACAAACCTCCCCCCTTGCCACATGCCAAGCTGCGCTAAAAATGGCAGGGCGCTGCCTGTTTCTTTTTCTACAACACCGGTAATACTAATCCTGCCGCCCTGGGCCTTGCTTAAGGTCTCTAGCTTCCATTCAACGTTGTCCAGCGAAGAGGGCTGGGCTGACTTAATAGAAAAACCATCCAGCGGTTCAATTTTTAAACTTAAGTTTTCCAGCGGATAGTCCACATTGGAAAAATAATTGACTGAATAGGTAATTTCCTTGCCTTTTTCCAGTTTGGAAGGCAGATCATAAGTTAAAGTAATGGGCACTACCTCAAGCTTTATGGGGAACGTGGTATCTCTTTCGTAGCGGGCCGACAAATTGTGGGGGGTGTACGAAAGCCAGGCATGGGCAATTTTTACATCTTGCTCCTTGCCCAACAGCCGCGCTTTAAATATTATGCTTCGCTGATCACCCGGATAAATGTCGCCGAGTTCTTGCTCCAGCCGGAGCTTACTGTCTTCGGTCAAAGAATTATCGGGAAGCTGGAAAATAAGTTTTGGATTTTCCAATGAAAAATTACCATTATTTTTGTAAGTAACCATGTACTCAATTTCCTGGCCGACGACAGCGGTATCGGGGCCCAAAATTTCCAGTTTTAAAATTTCTTTGGAAAACACTTGCTCCCGATAATACCAAAAAATAAAAAAACCAGCGATAAGTACCGCCACCATTATAATAAAAACAATATTTTTATTTTTCAATATTTTTTTCATAGGTACAAAACACCCTTTCGTCATTGCGAGGGGAGCGCAGGCCCGAAGTAATCTCATTTGCAAGTATTCCTTGAATTATTAGATTGCTTCGTTGTCTGCGGGCTCCTCGCAATGACATAGGTGTGCAGGTCTTAAACGGTTAATGCATAACACCTGTTAGATATATGCCATAATCTTCGGAAAGTGCTTCAAGCGTTTTTAGGGATTCCAGCCCCGCTTTTAATTTTACTACGGTTTGCCAATCCTGACATAAAAACAAGCGCAGAATCTTCACTGCATCACCAGATACTTTTATGGCGCCGAAAGAAAGATTGGCATTGTTTCTTGATAAAGCGCAAGAGCCGCACATTGTTCCCCCCTCGTTACTGGAAAAATAAAGATCGCTGGGGTTTAATGTTTTGCGGCACACAATACATAAAGAAAGCTCGGGAGCATATCCTAATACCGACACTAAATTCCAAAAAAAATAATCGTAGGCCAATTGCCAATGACTACTTTGCAAAGAAACTCCATGTAATTTTTCAAAAAAATCTGTTACCAGCATCCACACTTTCTGATCAGTTTGTTCACCTTTAATGAATATATCCAATAAAGAAGAAATTTTTTGAGCAATTTCTATTTTTTCGGGAGATACTGCCAGGTCAGTAAATTTTTGTGTGCATACGGCATCGGTTAATGTTTTTCGGTACTTGCCCTGGATAAATTCAATGTCAGCAATGGAAAACATTTCCATACCGCCCCTTAATTTAGATGCAATTTTGCGTATTGCTTTGGCAAATATTTCTAATCGGCCGAATTCCTCGGTAAACACTGAAAAAATTCTATCGGTTTCTAACCTGTCTTCTTTTTTAAATACAAACCCTCTGATTTTATAATGTACTGTCATTATTTATCGTCCTCGTTAGAGTTAAATAATCCCTCGAAAAGATCTTTTCCAACTTTATGTATACTTCTATTAAGTTTCTCTTCTGGGGTGATAATCCTATCTCTAAATTCCTCCTCTCTAGCATGTATGCTATCCCAATATGCATTTAATTTGGCTGCCTCGCTGCCCAAACTTCGTATCTCATTTTTATCGATAACCGTTCCGAAACGATCCAGTTTTGATTCTATATCTTTCACGACATCTGAAACCGCTTTTGAATCCCAGGGCTTGTTGCCAAGCTCTACGCCTATTTTTTTACGAAAATCAACACTACCTACCTTTCTTTTAATATCAGATATTATACCTCCGCCCTTAAAAGATTCTTTTTGACTGAAGCCCTTCGGACCAAGCGGCTCTCGTTTTGGCACATACGAGGACCCCTTATTCTTATCAAGGAACGATGGCTTATTATTATCATCTATGTATGGCATATTAATCGATCTTTTTAATAATTAATGATATTTTTTGATTATCAATTACGACATCTTTTGAAGTTACCTGTATTTCTTGATTAGCAAACATCTGGGTCGCCCGAATTTCTTTTAATAACAATGGGCGATTTTTTTGGACAATAGCAATTATATCATTTGAACCATTTAACCAGACCGAAATTTTATCTTCGGGTTTCAATCCTTCCTCTTTCCTTAAATCCTGGACAGATCTTATAAGATCCCGAACCATCCCTTCCTCTTTTAATTCTTGGGTAATGGTCACATCCAGTTCTATGTCTTGCTTTATAGTACCATCAAAAACAATTTCTTTCACATTCACCTCGTCTTTTATTAATTCCAATAATTCTTCTCCTAATACTTTTAACTTTTGACTTTTAACTTTTAACTTAGTCAATGGCTGGCGCACCTTTATTGCTTTTGCCGCGCGCTCGGCAAGTGCTAAGGTAACAATATTTCTTACTTCATCCATGCGCTGTTCTAGCTCTAAATCGGTATTATGAGTTTTGAGGGTCGGCCAATCACACAAATGCACGGACTCCGGCATTTCTAATTTTGAATTTGAGCGAAGTGATTGGTACATTTCTTCGGCAAAGAACGGCATTACGGGAGCCATTATTTTTGTGGTATTAAGTAATACGTAATAAAGTGCTTCGATGGCCTCTTTTCTGCCGGAAGATTCTTCGTGAAAACGTTTTCGCGACCTTCGCAGATACCAAAGTGACAAATCATTAATGAAAAAATCTTCGATGGCTAATGCGGCTCTAGCAACATCATATTTATCAAGATTAAATTTCACTACCCCCATCAGGTGATCCATTTTTGAAATAATCCATCGGTCTAAAATATTTTGTGACCGGCCCGCCGGCGCTTGACCTGCGCGCAAAGCTTCGGCGGGCAAAGGAAAATCTTTCTTATCTACATAGGTAGTAAAAAAGGTATATACATTTTGCAAAGTTAAAAGTTTTCGCTGTACCTCTTGCAATGCTTTATAGCCAAACAAAAGGTTTTCGGCAGGATTGGCCTTGGCATACATCCAGCGCATGGGGTCAGCCCCTACTTTTTCTATGGCCTCGTCAAGCAAAATGGCGTTCCCCGAGGACTTGTGCATTTCCTGCCCTTTTTCATCTTTTACGAGGGCGTACCCAAAAATGGTTTCAATAGGGGCCATATCTTCCAGCACCGCCGACATAACTAAAAGCGAATAAAACCAATTCTTAAATTGGCCAGGGAAACATTCGGCAACCACTTTTGCGGGAAACCATTTTTTCCAATATTTTTTATCAGCAACATACTGCATGGTTGAAAACGGCACAATACCGGCATCCAGCCAGGGGTTTCCCACATCGCGAATTCTTGAAACCATTTTTTTGCATTTTTTGCACTTAATTTTAACAAAATCAACCCAGGGTTTATGGGGTGTGTTTCCCTCCCGCCCAGGTTCGCCTGGGCGAGGATCGCCCACGGCGGCAAATTTCTCCCAACCCTCAACGGCCCGTTTTTTTAATTCTTCCCTGCTGCCAATAACCTCAAAATGGCCGCATTCGCATTCGTAAATAGGCAACGTCAACCCCCAGTACCTTTTCTTGGAAATTAACCAATCGTGCATGTTTTTTATCCAATCCAATTCCCGCTCTTTCCCAAAACCCGGAATCCAGGTGATTTCTTCGACAATTTTTTCTAGTGGTGCGCGTAATTTTTCCATGCTGATATACCATTCATCAACTACGCGCCAGACCAATTCGGTTTTACATCTCCAACAAGTCGGATACCGGTGTTTATATGACTCAATTTTGAAAACCCATTGCTTTTGATTTTCAAGTTCAGAACGCAAATAATCAAAAATAATTTCTGGTCGTTGTTTAGCATTATCCCCGGAGAGTTTTCCTAATCCATCTAAATACACGGCCCCCTCATCAATAATTTCTATGAAGGGTAGCCCTAATTTTTTCCCTAATTTAAAATCTTCGGCTCCAGCCGACACCGCCGTATGCACCAAGCCCGTACCATCTTCGGTGGTAATAGGCATAATTCTGTCATCAGTAGCAATAACAGTATGAAATGTATCAGGATTTTTTTCTGCTACACTTTTTACTCTCGGCAAATCATCGAAAGCCCACGCATATTTTAACCCAACCAGTTTATCACCCTTTACATTTTTAAGTATTTTGTGTTCTTCCTTAAATATCTTTGATACCAATGCCTCCGCAACCCAGAATTTCATTCCACTATTTTCTTCCACTAATACGTAATCAATTTTTTCATCCACCGCCACGGCAATATTGGCGGGCAGGGTCCAAGGAGTCGTAGTCCATACCAATAAGTATTCATTATCGCGCCCGATAATGGGCAACTGAAAATATATCGAATCGTGCACAATTTCCTTATACTCTTCAGTTAAAATTTCATGCTGGGAAATGGCCGTTCCGCACCGCGGACACCAGGGGACGCTATCACGCCCTTTATACAAATATCCTTTGTCGTGGCATTTTTTTAAAAAGTGCCAAATAGTATAATTATTTTCATCGGACATTGTGTAATAAGAGTTTCCCCAATCCATCCATTGGCCAAGCCGCACTGACTGGACTGTTTGTATCGCCGAATATTTCAATACCCGCTCCTTGCATTTTTGAACGAATTTATCCACGCCATATGCCTCAATATCTTTTTTGCTCTTAAACCCAAGTTCTTTTTCTACTTCTACTTCAACCCAAAGTCCCTGACAATCAAAACCATTTTGGTAGCGCTGGTCAAACCCCTGCATAGCATGATACCTTTGAAAAATATCTTTGTAGGTTCTCCCCCACGCATGGTGAACGCCCATGGGGTTGTTAGCCGTAATCGGGCCGTCCAAAAACGACCAGGGCTTCCCTTTTTTATTTTTTTGACGCAGTTTATCAAAAATTTGATTTTCCGCCCAAAATGCTAGTATCTTATTTTCTGTTTCCGGAAAATTGTAAGCCATAATCCTTTGCTTGGCAAAAGAAATTCTAAATCCTAAACTCTAAATTCTAAAACGGTTTAGGGTTTAGGGTTTAGAGTTTAGGGTTTAGTTCTCTTACTTCTCCTCTAAGAAATCGTTTACCCGCCACTTCTTTTTTTAATACTTCTGATAGCGCAATCCCTTGAACACGGGCCCACAAAATCCACAAAGGGCACTCGTGGCTGACAATTAATATATTTTTATTGTGGCGGGCCACATCAACATCTTGCAAAAAATTCATCATGCGACTGGCTACATCATCGTAACTTTCTCCGCCGGGAATCTTTTTTGAAATTCTTTCTAATTCGTAATTAAAATACGCATCAACATCGGGGTCCTTTTTGCCATTAAAAATCCCAAAATCAATCTCCCTTAACCTTTTATCCAGCACCACTTTCACGCTTGATACCTTTTTATAATCTACATTATTTTTACCAAAAAAACCACCCTTTAGAAAAAATGATTTCTTTGTGAAAGTGGTGCTGGATTTATCAAATTTTACCTCTACTTTCAAATGCTCGGCCACTATGGCAGCGGTTTGCTGGGTTCGCAATAAATCAGAAGCAAAAATAAGTTCGATATTTTTATCTTCCAATATATGTGCCGCATCTTGGATCATTTTGCGCCCGTTTTCTGTCAGTGGGTTTTCAAATGTCTCCGGCCACGAAGAAACCGTGTTGTCTAAATTTGACAGCGCCTCCCCGTGGCGTAAAAGGTAATATTTGTTATGTAATGTCATTGGACAAATTGGAAGGTGTTAATGATTTGCTGCAATATACCCGGCTGATGTTCGTTTTTGGCCACACAATTTTTATAATTGGCCTCTTGCTCGGTATTTCCCAGTTCCAGAGGCAAATAAAAATCACAGTTAATGGAAGTGGTATCGTAGGCAACCACAAGACATTTGTCATTTTTTACGGCCACATAGTAATAGTAAGTATAATAGTGGCCCATGGCCGCATCAAAACTTTGACATAAAAGATAAGAATTATTGTTGATATTTAATTTTTCCCCGTTTGGATTTTGCCAAGGAGGCACGCCCAACACTCCAGCAACTGTTTCTCCTATGGCCCGACAATCTTGAGAAGAGCAATTTCCCGCAAAGATTTTTGGCTCGTGCCCCGCATCAAAAAAATCAACCGGGTACTTTAAAGAAAATCCCAATTGGTCGTTTTTTACGCCAATCCAATCAGTAGCTTGTCCGGGCGCCTCGGCTGGCGACTGGGTGGCATCGGTCGACGTTGATGTATTTTGGCTTTGTTTGGCAAAATCAGCGTACTGCATATATAAAAAATAAAAGGCGACCAAAAATACCGCAAAAAAACTGAGAATGGTTACCATCGGCCAAAATACATTACTTCTTTTTTCCGCCATATTGCTTTTCGCGGAATTACACGGAAACGGTTCCGCGTCATTCCGCGTTAATTTCCGCGATCTTCCGCGGTATCACATCTTTTCTAAATAATGAATCCCCAAAAGCCACAATCCATTTTTCATAATAACAGTGAATGCTTCCACTACGGCTAATTTGTACGGTGAAAAATCATCAGTTTTATCTACTATCTTGTTTTGCGCATAGTAACTGTTAAATGCCGATGCTAATTCCGTTAGATAGGTAACTAAATAGTGCGGCTCGAATTCTTTTCCCGCCTTTTCGACAATTTCAGGAAAATAATGCATATGTTTTACCAAAAAACTTACTTCATTTGGGGCTTTTTTTAACGATGGTTTTATTTTTTCGGCTTTTGCTTTAGCAAGCACTGAAATAGCGCGAGCTAGAGAATATTGTAGATAAGGCCCTGAATCCCCCTCAAAAGCAACTGATTTATCAACATCATAAATAATATCTGAACCAATTGATTGTTTCAAAATAGAATATTTTATGGCACCAACCGCTACGTTTTCTACAATAGTGTCCTTTTCTATTTTTGGAATATCGCGATCTTGTAATTTCTTTTCAACTAATTCTTCAACCGACTTTAACAATGTTTCGCCCGTAATAACCTTGCCCATTCTTGAAGACATTTTGCCTTCAGGCAAACGCATCATACCATGTCCAATATGCAAAGTTTTCGACGCCAGCTTGGGACTAATCTGCGCCAACGCGCAAAGCATAACCTTAAAATACTCATTTTGCTCACTGGCGGTTACAATAATCGATCTGTCGTATTTATAATTGCCATACTTCATTTGGGGCAGTGCCAAATCCTTTGCCTCATAGGTGGGTAGCCCTTCTGAATTGATAAAAACTCTGGTGTGCAAGCCAGCTTTTTCACCCTTAAAAATGATGGCGCCATTTTCTCCTTTTTCGAATACTTTTCCTAGATTTTTTTCAACGATCTTTTTCCCAAAATCGGCAACTTCGCTTTCAAAAAAATAGTAGTCGAATTTCGTGCCCAGTTTTTTATAAATGGTTTCAAAATATTCTATGCTTATTTTTCTACCCGAATCATAAAGGGCGTTTATTTTAGGATCGGAGCGATCGTATATTTTTTTATTTATTTCTTCTATCTCTTTTTTTTCTTTTTCTCCCTCGTACATCTGTGACCCAAAACCATACGCGAATGCCCAATTTTTTATCTCATCGGATAGAGGTGGAGGCGTAGCATTTTTTTTCCCCCAAATGGCTTTTGCCACATGAAGCCCCACATCGCCTTGGTAATTGACTCGTTTTACCTTTGCTCCTTGAAATTCGAAAATCCTTGAAATTGACTCGCCAATAGTGTTACTCATTAAGTGTCCAATATGAAATTCTTTTAAAATATTCGGGTCGGTATATTCCACCATCACTTTTTGGTTTTTTAAATGTTGGTTTTTACCAAAATGTTTATTTTTCAAAATTCCTTTTATATTTTTGTTGAAAATTTCATCGTTGATAAAAAAATTAATAAACCCACCCACGACTTCAACTTTTTTAAACATGACTCTTCCTGACTGCTTATTCTCACGAATAAGCAGTTGGTTGATTTCTGATACAATTTTTTGCGCAACGTCATTGGGATTCTTCTTAAGCTGTTTTGCCAGCACTAGCGCAATATTGGTTGAATAATCCCCATGCATTGCTTCTTTTGGTTTTTCAACCGAAACATCTATACTCTGATTTGCGCGATCGCGCAAATCAGAGTATAAGTTACTTACCGTTTTCTTAATTATTTTTTGTATATCCACTTTTACATTCATGGTGAATTTTTTTCCGTCATTGCGTCAAGTCGCGAGAATTTTCTACCGCAGTGGAAATTCCCGACTCAGGAGTCGCAGCGACGAAGCAATCTAAGTTAGACCTGTCCCTAAATAAGATTTGTTACGAAAATTACAGATTTTGAGCTGGAAATTTGATAGAATTTTTCGACTTGCCCATAGGCCCGCCGAAAAATTCTAGCGAATTTACGGCCAAAATATGAAATTTGCAGTAAAATCTTATTTAGGGACAGGTCTGTTATTGGACGAGATTGCCACGCGGCGGCCCACTGGCCGCCGCTCGCAATGACAAACTAACTTATGATAGTTCCTATAAACGGTTTACTGTGTAAAAAATTCTCAAAACGCTCCAAGTATTTACCATTAATCATAATTACTTTTATCTTTAAAATTTCCGCCATTTTGCTGGCGCGCGGATCAAAGGGCGCCGACAAACCAGGACTCCATTTTTCCGGCACTATTTTCCTGAAATCCTTCCAGGTGATTTCCTCAAGGGGTTTGGCGTTCGGAAATTTCTTCGGATCTTTTTCGTATACATAATCAATATTGGTAAGATTAACAATGGTTTTAATGCCCATATTTTTGGCCAATATCACACTGCAGTAATCCGTTGACCACCCCGGCTTCCAGCCGCCAAATACCGCCACATCACGCCGGGAATTCACTTTTTTGGTGGGATCAGTGATTACGTTATCAAACGCCAACTTATCGAAAGATTGCTTCACAACCCGCGCATTTAATCGCGAAATATCAATGCCAATTAAATCACGGTCTTTATTGTCGGCACCGAATTCCAGCAATGATTTTTGGTAATCACGGCATACTTTCCCGCCGCCGACGAATATAAAAAAACGCTTGGATTCTAAAAATTTTATTACCGCTTTTTTGAATGTTTTCAAAAAAGCGGTGTCAATTTCCTGTGGCGCAACCAGCGATCCGCCCAGTGAAATGATGATATTTTCTTTATTCATTATCGCCAATTCTATCACAGAAATCACAAAAAATACAGTTTTTTATGTAAAAAAAAACCCGAACAAATGAAATGTTCGGGTCCAGTAACCCCGGGAAGGATCATTTTTTTGCAGATCCAATGGCATCGAAAACCGATGCCCGGATCTCCTTCAGCGTTGATTCAATACTCTTGATCCTTTCCGATTGATCAAAAATCATTTCGACCAATGCTGAATGGAAATCTTCGGCAGTTGCCTCGGGCAGATGAATGACTTCCCATCCTGTCAAATTATAGGTCCCGCCCTTACCATCATTTTCGGGGAAGATAGTTGTCACGTTGAGTACACCATTTTTGTGTTTTTGCGTGACCAACCCCACCGCAGGGCCCCAGTCAGACATAAATACTACCACCGACCTTTTGGCGATTCTTTTCATGATTCCCCCAAGAAAAAAGGAATTGTTGTTCCCATGGAATTTTATAATAAACTATAGTATTTGTCAATAGTTTCAGATGGAAAAAAAACTGATAGTATGAAGCCATGGAAATTTATTCTGAAAATAAGAAGGCCACGTTTGACTACGAAATCCTGGAAAAATATGAAGCCGGGCTGGTTTTGATTGGCCAAGAGGTAAAAAGCATCAAAACGGGGCACATGCATTTGGCGGGGGCGTATGTGGTGATTCGCGGCGGCGGCCCGGCTGGACGCGAGAATTTTCCGCTCGCAGGCGGAAATTCCCACCCTCGGGCCGCCGCCGAACCACTGCTCATCGGCGCTAAAATTCCTCCCTATCAGCCCAAAAATGCGCCAGCCGATTATAATCCTGAACAACCACGCAAGTTGCTATTAAATAAAAAAGAAATTAATTACCTTATGGGTAAAGTGAACGAGCGCGGTTTTTCGCTCATCCCCTTGAAAGTTTACGAGCAAAATGGTAGGATAAAACTCGAATTCGCTCTGGCTCGCGGTAAGAAGAAATTTGATAAAAAAGAGAAAATTAAAAAACGAGACGTCCAGCGCGACATTCAACGAGCGTTAAAATAATGGGGATGTGAGCTTCGACAATAGTTCCTTTCAAAATAAGCAAATCCAGTATTCTGAAATCTGGCTAAACTTTCAGAAAAAACATAATTGCTAATTTATTTAATAAGCAACCAGCATTAGCATACGCTTAGTGCTGCATCCTTGCCGTCGACTCCTAATAGGCGGACCAAGGGTGTTATATTATTAGGATAGATAATTTTTCTCCTCGGAAAATTATTGAAATTAAGAGGATTAGGATATTAAAAATTTTGTCTGTTTCTTATTTGATATCCAAACAACAAAACAGAATACATTTGTAGAATTATTTTGAAAAAATTATTGGACCCGAGTTCAATCTCGGCATCTCCACCACATGTCATTCCCGCCAAAGCCCGGAATCCAGCAAGAATAACTCTGGATTCTCGGGTCAAGCCCGAGAATGACAAGGAAAATCATTTGGAAAAAGTATTAATCAACAATTTCATACGGGCAAAAGAAGTGCGGGTCATCAGTGAGACCGGCGAACAACTGGGAGTGATGAATATTTTTGCGGCCATTGAATTGGCAAAAAGCAAAGGACTGGATTTAATTCAGGTAACCGAAAAAGTCCAGCCGCCGGTATGTCGCATTGCCAACTACGGAAAATATCTCTATTCACTGCAAAAAAAAGAAAAGAAAATAAAGGTAAATACCAAAATTACTAAGTTAAAAGAAATCCAGATTGGGTTTAATATAGCCGCCGGCGACATTGAAACAAAAGCCAAGCAAGCAGAGAAATTTATCAAAGAGGGCGATAAAGTAAAGGTAAGTATGGTGCTGAAAGGCAGAGAGAAAGCCATGGGCGAGCTGGCAAAACAAAAAATGATTTTCTTTCTTGAAACTACTGATAAATTAATACCACTAAAAGTAGAACGGGAATTAAAACGAGAAATAAAAGGGTTTACGATGATTGTATCGAAAGAGTAAATGCGATGCCAATATACGAATGCATACTAATAATACGAATAAAAACGTATTCGTTGACGTATTAGTATAATTAGCATGAATTAGTATATTAGCATCGCACCCACATGAATAAGACAAAAAAAGCCATTATAAAAAGATTTAAAATCACCGGAACGGGGAAGATTTTGCGGCGTGCCTCGGGCCAAAACCATTATCGTTCAAAAAAAACCGGCCAGATGCGAAGAAAGGGCCGAAAGTGGATCCAATTATCTCAATCGGAAACTAAGAGAGTTAAGCGATACTTACAAAGTTAATTTAAAAATCCGAATTCAAAATTTAAAAACAATTTAAAAGCACTAATTTAAAAATTCTGAAATTTATCATTGTTTTTAAATTTATCATTTTAAATTTTAAATTCTAGAACATGACTAGAGTCAAAAAAGGAGCTGCCGCCCATAAACATAAAAAACACTTGCTAAAACATGCCAAGGGTTTTAAATATGGCCGAAAATCAAAGTACAAGTTGGCCAAAGATGCTTTGCGCCACGCCTGGACGTTTTCTTATAGGGATAGAAAAGTAAAAAAGAGGGACTTTCGGCAATTATGGCAATTGCAAATTAACGCCGCGGCCCGAAAATTAGGAATCAACTATAGTAAATTAATCCATGGGTTAAAATTAAAAAAAATCAACCTTGATAGGAAAATCTTATCTGAATTAATCAAAAAATATCCTAACGTATTCGAAAAAATCATTGAAGAAGTAAAAAAATAACGAATTGCCACAACTAACTCACGAATCCCAATAAACCAAGAAAATACCGCACGGCCCATGGGCCGTGCGGTATTTTCTTAATTTACAAAAATTTTTCTTGCTTTAGTAGGGCTATTTTCTTAACAATGCCGCGATTGTATCCCCCAAACTCTCCGTTGCTTTTAACAACCCTGTGACAAGGAATAGCTGGGTCATAATTTTTATTGAGTGCATTCCCTACGGCTCGAGCTGCCCTTGGGATCCCTATCATTTGAGCTACCTGCTGGTACGTTAACACTCTTCCTTCGGGAATCTGTTTAACCACTCGGTACACTTTTTTTTGAAAGGGCGTCATTGGCTTTTTTAAGTAAATTTTTTGCATTCTTAAAGGTTAGTTTTTTTAAGGCCTCTTGGTAAGAAAGCCACGCAAAACCAATATGTTCGTCTGAAATTTTCACCACCTCTGTTTGGGTTTGGGCCAAATAAAATACCACCAGTTTAAAAATCCACGGCGCCTTATTCTTATCTTCCTTGACCATATCATAATTATTGCGAAAAAAATATTTAATATACTCTTTAAATCCGGGGATTATTTTTAGATCGGTAATTCCGGTTTCTTCTTCTATTTCCCGCAAAGCCGCCTGCTCCTGGTTTTCACCTTCTTCAATGTGGCCCTTAGCAAATTCCCAATGCCCCGACGGGTAATGCAAAAGCAGAAAGTACGGCACCTTATTTTCCATTCTATATATAATTGCTCCTGCCGATTTTTCCCTTGGCATATTATTTAGTATAACTTAAAATTTCCTGCACTACTTGCTCTACGCTCTTATGCGAAGTATCTATAAAAACGGACTTGCCTTCTTTTATTTCAATTGATTTTATATTTGGAATTAAAACATCTAAAGAATTGAAATCTTCTCTTTTATCTGCCTGATCTCTATTTCTTTTTTCTTTTCTTAGTATTCTTTGATCGGCATCGGCGTATAACCATATAAATAATATATCTGCTTTTTGATTTAATGAACTCAAAAAATCATTTAAGATTTCTTGGTTTCTCGTTAAACCAGATATAATAATATTCTCAAATCCAGTTTCAGAAAAATTACGTATTAAACTTATGGCATTTTTAATGCCAAGATCATCAGTTTTTTTATTAAATTCCCAAGGATTGGTGGCAACTAGAGAATCTAACCCTATATAGGCAGAACTATCCATTGCACGCATTAAAGCTTTACCAGAGCTGGATTTGCCCGCCCCACCCAAACCATTTATTAAAATTAATTTCATGATATTATTTAAAATATTCTAATAATTTTTCGGCGGGCAAGGTATTTATTATGTCACTACATTCACTCCAACCTCTTCGGGCCTGCGCTACGCCATAGGGCATTAAATCCATCTGGTCTTTGTGGTGTGAATCGGTATTAATAATCATTTTGACCCCTTCGGCTTTGGCGCGCCTGATGTAAAAATCCCGTAAGTCCAATCTGGCCGAAGAATTAATTTCTAAAATTATTCCGGTTTCTTTGGCAATTTTCAACAACCGATCCATGTCAATTTGGTACTCGTCGCGCTGATTTACAATTCTTCCTGTGGGATGCCCGATAATATCTACGTGAGGATTTTTCATGGCTTTTTCAATTCGAGCCATCATTTGGGGCTTTTCCATTTTAGTATTTAAATGTACCGAGGCAATTACATAATCTAATTGTTTAAGCACCTTATCGTCAATATCAATAGATCCATCTTTTAAGACGTCGGCCTCCACGCCATGTAAAACTCGAAATTTTCGGCCACTTGCCAAAAATTTCGCGTTTATTTTTTCAATTGCTTTATGTTGGTCCAGTAACTGTTTTTCATTCAAGCCATTTTCGATTTTTAGCGTCTTTGAATGGTCGGAAATACCAATGTATTCATAACCCTTTTCCATGGCGGTTTTAGCCATTACTTCAATAGAATGCTGGCCGCCATTCCAATTGGAATGGCAATGCAAATCCCCTTTAATATCTTTTAATGTAACTAATGTTGGTAGCTTTCCTTGCAAAGCCGCATCAATTTCCCCCTGATCTTCGCGTAATTCTGGTTCTATGTAGGGTAAACCAATGGCTTTATAAACTTCTTGTTCGGTTTTTCCGGCAATCATTTTTGAACCCTTAAAAACGCCATACTCACTTAATTTCAACCCTTTATCAATGGCCAGCTTCCGAGTCAAAATATTATGGGCTTGAGAACCGGTAAAATACTGCAGCGCCGCCCCGTAACTCTTTTCGGGCACCACCCGTAAATCCATGTCAAATCCCGCAGCCATGTGCACCGATGCCTTCGTCCCCCCCTTGCCCCACACTTTTTTAACCCCCGGCAGAGCAACAAAAAAATCCATGATTTTTTCGGGCTTATCAGAAGCCACTAAAAAATCTACATCTCCGATGGTTTCTTTACCCCTGCGCAAAGACCCAGCCAAACTTGCCCGCTCAACCCCTTGGAGCGCTTTTAATTTTTCCAACACCTCCTTTGCCACCGGCGTTATTTTTTGCAACAACACCCTTCCCTTGTTTTGTTTTAAAAATTCTAACCCCTGCACAATGTTTTGCTCGGTTTTTTGGCCAAAACCAAACAATGGTGCAATTTCATGTTTTTTTACCGCTTTTTCCAAAGTTTTTATATCCTTAATTCCCAATTTTTGATACAATACTTTTATTTTTTTAGGGCCCAATCCTTCTACCCTTAACAGTTCATCCATCTTTACCGGCAACCGTTTTTTGAAACGTTCTAAATCCGTAATTTTGCCCTTTTTTAAATATTCTTCAATGTGAAATGCAATATTTTTTCCCACTCCTGGAATTTCTTGCAACGTTTCTTTACCTCCACGCCGGTACATGTCAGCCACATCTTCTTTTAACCCCTCTAAAGAAGCAGCCGCCCGCTGATAGGCATAGGGCTTAAAAGCCACGCCATCTATTTCTAAAAACCGCGCCAGATCATAAAATAATTTTGCAATTTCCTGATTTCTCATTCTATATAACACTTAACTGAGCTTGGCAGATAACACCTAATGCCACCCTTATTGTCATTCCTGCGAAAGCGGGAATCTAGCGTTTTTGTTTGAGAATCTGGATTCCCGCTTTCGCGGGAATGACACGGAGGAGGTATTATTCGCCAAACTCTTAACTATAACTTGTGCATCGGCCTTTGCACTGGAATTCTTATCACGTCTTTATTAAAGGGAGAGATATCTTTCCTAATAGTGAGCAGCAATGCGGCAGCCAAAAAGGTAAAAGTGCTTACAAACATAAATACCGACACAAATCCAAAATACGCCACGGCAATACCCCCAATGCCACCGGCGACTCCCACCCCCAGACCCGAAACTGTGCTATGGGTGCTCCATTCAACGGCCTCCTTGCCTTCGTCAATATGCCGGGTAAATATTGCCGACCAGGACGGAAAATTAATTGCAGCTGCCATGGCGTAGAAAATTTGCAGAACGTAGATGTGCCAGGCCTCGGTTGAAAAAAGATATCCCAAGGGCACCAGGGCCATCATGCAGGTTCCAATAAACATGAACCAAAAATCATCTACTTCGCCATGGTTTTTATCTAGATAGCGGCCAATGGGAATTTGCAATAATGACTTGGTAATCCAAAAGCACAGTGCGGCAAAACCGGCAATTTTAGCGCCCTGGGCAATATTTGAGAAAGCCACCTGCTGAACAAGAAAAATAGCGAATATTGGGCCCATAAAACCCCATCCCAAATTTAAAAAGAAATCGCTTAAAATTAACAGCTTTATTATTTTATTGAATAATTTTGGCATAAGATAAAATAATTAATGCTTCATTATACTACAAAATAACAAAAAAGGCCCTTATGGACATCACATCCAGAAACCGCACTCCAAGTCTTGCCGGATTTGGCAATCTTGGGCAGTTTTCACAAAAAATATGTTCGCCGTAGCTTCGGCTACGCCTCGCATATTTTTTGTTCCAAGCCGCCCAAGATTGCCAAACCGCCGGCGACTTTAGTGCGGTTTCTGGATGTGATGTCCATAAGGCCTCTGTAACTGCTCACTGGACATGTTACACCTCCCGTCATTGCGAGGAGTCCTGAGCCAGGGCGAAGGACGACGCGGCAATCTCCACCACCAAACGACGACGGGGATTGCCACGGCTGGCCAGACGCGAGGCGTAATTTGTCGCAACAAATTCGCCCCGTCTCCGGCCTCGCAATGACGAACGGAGATTAGGATTACGCTGCATACCCAGTGAGCAGTTACGGGCCTCTCTCACATTGTTAACTGATTTCGTAACTGATATGCTTTATTTTATAGGTTGTTTTCTCGGGGAGAAAAACATCAACTTCGTCTCCCACCTTGCGCCCCACCAGTGCCCTACCAACCGGTGATTCATTACTAATGCGACCCAGCACCGGATCGGCCTCCAAAGTCCCCATAATCATAAATTCGTCGTGTTGGCCGTTGATATCCACCCCCACCTTTGCCCCCAAATCAACCATTACCTGTCTTTCTTTTGGTGGTTTTTTTATTAATTGATAATTTTCAAAAATATTTTCCAGTTCGTCAATCCTGCCACGCAATGCCCCTATGTCTTCCTGGAAACTGACGAACTCGGGATTTAAATCCTCTGATTCAAGAATTCTAGGCGCCTCCTGGCCAACTGTTTTGTCGCGCTCGGCCAAAACCAGCTTTTCGTGCTCCTGTTTTAATTCTTGCAATTTTGCTTTCGTGATAAAAAAAGTTTTTTCGTCCATAACTTTTAATTTGTTAAAAGAAATTATAAATTCCAAGCACCAAATCCCAAACAATATCAAAATCCAAATAACTAAATCTAAAACGTTTTGAATTTTATATTTTGGTTATTATAATTTGTTTGGAGCTTATAATTTTGTATTTTGAATTTAGTTATCCTATTTTATTTATTTTTGAATGTCAATCATGCTCGACAATCTCATGTTATAATTTATGCTTTGTATATCTTATATCCTTCGCGTACTTTTTCGCTCACTTTTAATCCAATCGATTTCCCCTTAGCGGCCTTTACAACTTCCTTGTGGTCAATTTGCATTGAGGTGATTTTTTGATTAAAATCCGTGGCCTCTCCCCCTATAATCCTTATTTCATCCCCCTGCTTTATCGGAGCCAAAACCCTAATAACCGCTACTTTGATATTTGAAAAATAGTGAGAAACTTTTCCTACTAATTTTCCTTCTTTTCTTGTCGGCTTCAACGGATTCTTGGCAAGGGACTTATTCTTTACCACTTTCGTATTTTTCTTTTTTATTGCCTTCTTTGCTTTTGCCATGTTTTTGTTTTCATCGTAACAAAATATGCAGTATTTATCAAACAAGCTTTGTGAACAATGTCCCAAAACCGTCATTGCGAGGAGCCCGCAGGCGACGAAGCAATCTAGCGATGAACGGAGATTGCTTCGCTGCGGCTCGCAATGACGAGGGAAAAATTATTATTCACCAAGATCCAAACACTGGCCCCATATACGCAAAAAGACTTTCCGAAGAAAGCCCTGTTGATATGTTTGAGGGGTTGTGGTGTTTTTTTGGGTTTGTTTGGGGGTTGTATTTTGAATGAGCGGAGCGAATTGATATCCCTTTTTTGAAGATTGTGATAATCTTCTAAAAGGTTCATCTACCGCCATCATATCACCTCAAAAAACCATGTCAAGCATCTGGCTGTGGATAACTTTTAGTAAATCAAAAGCCGCCGCGCTTTAGCGCGGCGGCTTTTGATGTTATATCCTTGAGATCCTCGTAAACCCCGAACAAGCCACTACTTCAATTCCCTGTTTTTCTAATTCATCCATAAATAAGTTGACCCCCAATGAATCCGATGACATATGTCCGGCAATGACAATATTAATATGGGCGGCTTCGGCCTCTTTTTTGTGATCCTCAGAAATGTGCATGCCGATTACCGTACCAATTCCGGCCTGGGCGATTTTTTCGTACAACTTCGGCGAGCCCTCAGTGCCTCCGGTAATTTCCGACAGAGCAATTTTTCCACAGCGATGTTCGGGAGAGCCCACAAAAATTTTAGGACCCACACCAATTTTCATTGCTTCTTTGTATTCAGGAATTTCTTTTAGGGTACTTACCACATCCTGCACTTTTTCACATTTTTTATTCTCGAAAATATTTTTCAAAAAATGTGCCGCCAAGTTATCCGTGGGCGTGTGGGAATTCATCAGGTTAACCCCCAAAAGTCGGGCGGTGTCCACGGTTCTTTGGTGATTAATGGCATTGACCCCCCTGGCAACTTCCGAAATTCTTTCTCTCATCAGCCCCTCCGCCACATTTATTGGTACTCCATAATAATTATACACATCGCACTGTAAATCCATCACATCCGCCAACTGGGCCAAGCCCTTGCCTACGGGGTGGTGCGCAATGACCAAATCAATGTTGCCAAGCTCGCGGGCCAATAAAATTTCTTCAGGACCAATATCAATTCCTACGAGCACCCTTTTAATTTCCTTGTCATCAGAAACATTATAGACGCCGGAATCCAGGTAAGGGTTTTGAAACGCTTCCCTATCAAACTCATCCTGCTCCTTTAAAGAAAGGGTCAAAAATTTGCTTTTTTTGCCATCCAAAAGCTTTTGGACTCCTTCCTTGCCTCGAAAGTCCGATTCCATACCCATGTTAATAGATAAATTGTGAATATCTTTTATGGTCATATTAGTACGCGATCCGAATAATCCGAATCTTCATCCGAATGATCCTAATAGGGTTAACGTTATTCGGATAATTCGGATGTATTCGTAAATTAGGATCGCTTGGGTTTCCTACTTTTTCTCCATCTTTTGTTAATTCTTCCGTTGTGACGGGTAGTGCTTTGCTTCATGTAATTATTTTGGTTTAGATTTTTTAACCGCCGCCTCTTTCGGCGCTTTTTTGGTTTCTTGTTCTACCGCCACCGTTTTTTCCGGATTTTCCAAAGGCGCCTCATCGGCCTTTTTAACCACTGGTTTATCCAATAATTTTTTATACAAATTTCCAATCAATTCGTCTTGTTTTTTCACATCTAAAAATTGACTGCGGATGCGCGCCTTTTCGGACCTGATGAATTTTTTTACCGATTTAGTTAATTGATTTTCCATGGCATGTTATAATTTCGTAACAAAATACAATTTAGTAACAAAAAATGGCTTCTTCAAACCATTGCGTACAGTGTAGCGCAAAACCCTGAAAAAATCAAATGCCGGCCTTTTTTTGTTTAAATTCGGCAATGGTTTTACGGGTAACATCCTCGACTAGGGACGAGAAATTTTCGATATGAGAATTCAGGTAATCCAGAGTATCCTCCGGGCCTTGCGACGCTATTTTATTCAAATCATTTTTATCTTCACGTGATAATTTTTCCCATACCGCCTCATTTATATTTGCCGATATCCCCTCGATAACCTCAGCCACTACAGTATCTTGCTTGGCCGGTGACAGCTCCGCCAAGCCAACACCTTCAATAATGGCTTCTCGCAAGTCATAATTTTGGGCCATCGATTTTTTATTTTTCATGGAGTTTTTTAATTTGATCTTCAATTTTTTTAATATCGTCCTGAGTTGGAATTCTTCCATTTTCATTCATATTGTTTTTAATATCAGTAATTCCTTTTTCAATCCTCGATACTTCAGCTAATTTATCCTCCGGTGTCACTCTTGCCTGTATTGTTTTTCCATGATCAAAAATAACCTTTGCCATATCAAGATTCTTTTTATGCTCTAATAGTAAAACATCCGCTGGTGCCAGACGCAATCTCCGCTCTGCATAATATTGTCTAATCAAATCATTTTCCAGGCGAACACCACCTACCCCGGATATTACTTTGTTCAAATCAGGTTTTTTAATTTCACAGACACCGTAAGGACCGAAATAGAATTTTGCCACCAACCCCTCATCTGTTAATTTGCTCCCCTTGATTAAGGATTCCAAACCCTTGATATCGGCCTCTTGCACCTCTTGCGCCCTTTCTTTAAATTGAGTGCTTGCCTCTTGAATGTTTTTAATTTCTTTTTCGATTCTTTCCTTTTCGTCATTATACCCCCCACTTGACGCAAGTCGTTTTTCTAATTCTTTATCAAACTCTTCTTTTTTTGGATATTCTTTCGGCTTCATTAACGTGGCCCGAAACTTTTTAACTAATTCATCCAGTGCTTCTTTTTTCTTTTTAATTATCTGATCTGCTGCCTCAAGTGTCTTTCCTTTTTTTATCTCCGTCCCATTATTTACGATTGCTTCTTGAATTCTGATTTTTTTAATATTAAAACTGGCTCTGTAAGCCGAATTCACCAACATGGGATCTATTTTTTCTGTCGCTCTTTTAGTTTCCTCTTCTACGCCCAATACATACCTTAAATTTCCCATCGGAACTTCATAAGATCCATTTTCGAAATCAATAATATAGCCACTATCAAGTTTTTTGGGAGTTTTAAGAGAACCGGCCTCTTTGGCAATCTTAAAAGCTTCTTTTTGCCAAACAGTTGGTGTGGCACTTTGCTCCCAAAGAAGTTCTGACATTTTTTCCGATATCACCTTTTCAGATTGTTCTTTTTTCTGCTCTTTAAGCAAATCAACTTTAGCTTTGACTAATTCTTTTTGTATAGCATCAATATCCTTTCGCGCTTTTTCCATTTTTTCTTCTTTATCCCTCTCCCCCCGCTTTTTTTCCGCCTCAGCTGCTTCCTTCTCTTTTCTGCTCCCCTCAGCTGGATTTATTAATTCATCCAACTCTTCTTTTAATGCATCAATCTCTTTTTGAATCTTTTTTTTGTCATCCCTATCTGCAGTAAGCCGCTCTCTTTCTTTTTCATGTATTTTTGTGTTTTTTTCGGCAATCAATTTTCTCCTATCCTCTTCTAATTTCTTTTTAGCTTCTTTTTCCGCTACTTCCGCTTTTTCAGCTTCACTTAGCGTTTTTCCATGTTCTTCTTGTTGTGCAACAACGGTAGTCCCCGACCCTTTTGGCCGTTCAGGACTTGAAGTTCCGCCACCACAACCTATTACGGCAGCTAAAAGCAGGGCTCCTGCCCCAATACTGACTTTTTTTCCAGATCTTTCCAATGGCCTATTCAGGGTTGTTTCGATATTTTCACCCAAAACAGCTTTCAAATTTTGCTGCTCACTTTCAGATGTTTCTGGTGTCAAATCCAAGTCAGAACCCTCTGAATTTTCTGGACCCATATTTGAATCCCTAAATTCACCTCTTGGCATATAATGGTAGAAAATTAATACTATTTACTGTTTTTTAATGATACAATATTAAAAATACTTTGTCAATACCCTGCACGCTGTAACTCCTCGCACCCCGCCGTCAATGACGAGGCGAGGAGGGGTTACTTATTAATCTTCAATAATTCTTCCTTTACTATATTAACATCGCTCCAGGGGATTTTCTTCCCCTCCGCCACGCACATCCACACTTCAGACCCCTTACCGGTTATTATAACCGAATCTTCGGGTTTAGCCAACTGCAATGCTTTTTTAATTGCCTCCCTGCGATCCAATATTTTTTCGTATTTTAGAATTTGGTATTTAGAGTTTAGGGTTTGCGAGAACCCGCTTTCAATTTCATTTATAATTGAAAGCGGATTCTCGTCATATGGATCTTCATTGGTGATAATAATTTCCTTGCAATATTTGGCAGCAAGGCGACCCAGCACCGGCCGCTTCCATTTATCCCGCCCTCCCCCGCACGATCCTAGTACACAAATCAATTTTGAATTTTGGTTATTTGTATTTTGGATTTGTTTAGGATTTAGAGTTTGGGGCTTAGGATTTTCCGACCAATTAGAAAAGGTGCGATACACCTTTTCTAATTGGTCGGGCGTGTGTGCATAATCAACCACCACCAAAGGGTTTTGAGAAACCACTTCCATTCTACCGGGAATACCCGTCACTTTTTCCAGCGCTTTTTTGCACATTTCTAAAGAAACTCCATAATTTACCGCCACCGAAATGGCCGCCAAGGCATTATAGTGATTAAAACTTCCCAATACCTGCAAATTAAAATGAGTATTTTTTAAGTTAACCTCTCCTTGTTCAAGGCCAAAGGTAATTCTTTTTTTTGCGGGAATTTTTAAAAAGTATTGGGCATTTTGGTCATCAACATTTATTACGTGCACACTTTTTGCCACTTTAAATAACTTTAATTTCTCATTGCGATAATTTTCAAACCCGCCGTGGGCTTCAATATGTTCCGGACTTAAATTGGTAAACACCGCCGTATCAATGCTAATAAATTTATGGCGAAATTGTTTAATGCCTTCAGATGTAACTTCTAGTATTGCATATTTACATTTTTCACGCACCGCTTGGCGCAGAAATTTTTGGATAATAAAACGGCCGGGCATGGTCATTTTTAATTGGTTTTTCCATTCCTTCGGCCCGCCGTAGCCTTTGGCGGAGGCGGCTTCACCTGCGATTCTAAATCGCACCGAAGAAATAGAGGCAACTTTATCACCATTTTCTTCAAAAATTTTACTGATAAAATCAACGGTAGTGGACTTACCGCTGGTACCCGTAACCCCGATAATGGTTAATTTTCGGGAGGGAAGGCCGTACATTAAAGCCCCTAAAAACGCCCACAGCCAATAGTAAAAGTCCAACAAAAAGTGTGGAGTTATTTTTTTAATTATTCTTTTCACATTCATGGTTTTTAATGTAGCACACGATGACAATAAAAAAAAGCGGTTTTTGCGGTTACCGCTTTTATAATCTGACTCAATCCAAATAGTTGCGCTTGAAAAATCTTGACCAAACTGGTAACTCCGGCGGCGTATTACAAGATACAATAACGCGAATCATTATTTCCACGCGCTTAATGAACTTATAAAACTTGTCATTTAAAGCGAAGGCAACAAAATGTTGCGGAGGCGAACTATGGTATTGGACTTCAATATTTTCAATAGTTTCATTTCCTTTTTCTGGATCATCTTTGTCCCCGTACATCCGTCCTGCGATAATTTCAAAACAGGGATTTGGGTTATTGGCAAGGAAGAAAAACGGATTGAATTCTTTTCCAATATCCGCTTTCCAAAACTTCAAATAAGCATACTGCCCCGTACTCGAGTCGCACTCTAAATAGCCAACTATCGCCCCCGATTTTTTGAACATCAAAAGCGAAATCATGCGCCCATCCATTTCCATCATTTCAATGGGCTCAATTCTAGTGAATGCAGTCAGCTCATCAAACACCACGCCTGGCACTTCGCTAAAACGCATAGCAATTACTCCTTGTAAAGGTACTGGTTACCTGAGATTGGCAAATAACACCCAACACCGCCCCATTGTCATTCCCGCGAAAGCGGGAATCTAGCGTTTTTGTTTGAGAGTCTGGATCCCCGCTTTCGCGGGTATGACACGGAGGGGATATCATTACCAAGCCCTTATTGTATAGAACAAATATTATCGCTTTGCACTAAAGTTTCCAAACCGTCGGCAACTTAGTGCGGTTTCTGGATGTGATGTCCATACTCTCACTTACCTATTATTTTCAAGGCCTGTTTAATCCTTTCTTCCATGTCTTTTACGCTCGTAGGCACGTTTTTTAGGGCTTCCCTGGCCTGTTGTCGCGAAAAACCAAGCTGAGTTAGCGCATCTTCCGCCCCATCCTGCGGTCCCCTGGATTTTGCACTGCTAAGCATTTTAATTTTTCCGGTTAATTCTAAAATAATGGTCATGGCTTTCTTGGTGCCAATGCCCGGAACCGACTCAAATATTTTTACATCACCCTTTAAAATTCTGTCTTTTATTTTTTCCAATGATCCAAGTGCTGCAATATCAAGCGCGGACTTTGGCCCCACGCCACGAATATCCATGAGCACTTCAAAAAAATCCAGTTCATCATAGGTCAAAAAACCATATAAATCCAAGGCATCTTCCTTTACATTTTGGAAACAGAATAATTTGATATCAGAGCCGACTTCTGGTAGTTTTAACATCGACGAGTTGGACAAAAAAACTTTGTAGCCAATGCCACCAGTTTCAACGATGATAAATTTGTCTTTTTTTAGGATAATAGAACCCTTTAAATAAGAAATCATTTTGCAGAACGTGGAGCGCGTAGCGCAGAACGCTTAAACTTAACGCACTAATTTTATATTTTTACAATAATTCCCCATAACATTTTTCCAATTCTTTCGGATAAAACTAATAACTTTTTTTCATCTTCTTTGGTTATATATCCTTGGCGACAACTAAAATATATCAGATACTTTGCCTCTTTTAAGGAACCTTATGAAATTTCTAAACAATTCTTGTAAACTTTGTCTCTTCTCCTTGCATAACCTTCTATATAGTTTAAAATTACAGATAATGTGGCTCTCCTTAATTGCGAGGTAACACCGTATAATTCGTCTTTTGGAAAATTTTTACTCACAGAATAAACATCAAGCACAAAATCATCCATCAAAGCGTAAAGTTGTGCATGAAAACCATTTTTATCATCCATAGTTTTCGCGTATAACGATCGTGTAACGAAACGTGTAACGCGTAGCTTTTTTTGCGTTCTGCGCTATGCGCTTCACGCTACACATATACTACCATGGAATTCAAAATAATATCAAAATACACCCCCACGGGCGATCAGCCCCAGGCCATTAAAAAACTGACCGAAAATTTAAAAAAAGGCAAAAAACACCAGGTGCTTTTGGGCGTTACCGGATCCGGCAAGACTTTTACCATGGCCCAAGTCATTTCCAAATACCAAAAACCTACTCTTATAGTAGCTTGTAACAAAACCCTGGCCGCGCAACTTTACCAAGAAATGAAGGAATTTTTTCCCAACAATGGCGTGCACTATTTTGTATCGTATTACGATTACTACCAACCAGAAGCATATATTCCCCAGACCGATACCTATATAGAAAAAGATGCCAAGATAAACCAGGAAATTGACCGCCTGCGACATTCCGCCGCCCAAGATGTACTGCAGCGAAAAGATGTTATTGTGGTGGCATCCGTAAGTTGTATTTATAACATTGGGTCGCCGGAAAACTACCAAAAAGTTAGTTGGAATATAAAACCAAATCAAAAAATAACCCGCAAGGATTTTATTTCCCACCTTATTTTACTGCAATACAAACGAAATGATATTGATTTTAAACCGGCCACCTTTCGGGTGCGCGGAGAAATAGTTGAAATATATTTGGTGACCGGAGAAAAAATATTAAGGATAGAATTTAATGGTAATACCATCCAGAAAATTTCCGTTTCACAAAGTGGCCCGAATACAAGCTTCAAGATACAAGATTCAAGCTTCACACTATACCCCGCCACCTTCTGGGCCGCGCCCCAAGACACCCTTCCCATTGCCCTTGAAAATATAAAACTGGAATTACAAGAACGGCTCAAAGAATTAAAAAAACAAAATAAATTAGTGGAATACCAACGCTTGGAGCAAAAAACTAACTACGACCTGGAAATGCTCAAAGAAACCGGTTGGTGCCAGGGCATTGAAAATTATTCCAGCCAATTGGAATTCAGAAAAGCAGGAACCCCGCCATTTTCTTTGGTTGATTATTTTAATTATGCCACCCGTTCTTCGTCATTGCGCAAAGTCGCGAGAACTTCCCGCGTAACGGGAGTTCCCGACTCAGGAGCCGCGCGCCCGCGGGCGCGCGGCGACGTGGCAATCTCAGACAACACAAATGACGGATTTTTAATTTTCATCGACGAGTCCCACATTTCGCTTCCTCAAATTAAAGCCATGGCCATTGGAGATAAAATACGCAAAGAAACCTTGATCGATTTTGGTTTTCGCCTGCCTTCGGCCATTGATAATCGGCCCCTAAGGTTCCAGGAATTTACCGAACGGGAAAAACAGTCAATTTATGTGTCGGCCACACCAGCTGATTACGAACTTCAAAAATCCGGCAAAGAGGTGATTGAACAAATTATCAGGCCAACCGGGTTACTCGAACCTTCCATAGAAGTGAAAAAAACCGAAAACCAAATTAAAGACCTGCTGGCCGAAATTAAAAAAGAGGTGGCCAAAAAACACCGTGTGCTGGTAATTACTTTGACCAAACGCCTGGCTGAAGAAATTTCTGATTACCTGGCAGAAAGAAACGTCAAAGCCCAATACCTGCATTCAGAAATAAAAACGATGGAGCGGCCCGAGGTGTTAAAAAATTTCCGACAGGGAAAATTTGACGTTCTCGTAGGAATTAACCTATTGCGAGAAGGGTTGGACTTGCCCGAAGTTGCATTGGTTGCCATTTTAGATGCCGACAAAGAAGGGTTTTTGCGGAATAAAACCACCTTAATTCAAACCATGGGCCGGGCGGCGCGCCACCAGTATGGAAGGGTTATTTTGTATGGCGATTCTATTACTGGTTCCATGAAATCGGCCATTGATGAAATAAACCGCAGAAGAAAAATTCAGGAAGCATACAATAAAAAACATCGTATTACTCCCACGGCCATCATCAAAGATGTACGCGATTGGGGGTTTTCCAAAAAAGAAGATGTTATTTCAGAATTTGACGCCGTGCAGGATAAAAAGTTATTGGAAAAAGAAATGAAAATCGCCGCCAAAAATATGGATTTTGAACGGGCAGCGAAAATCCGCGATTTATTAGAAAAATTGAAAAATGAGTAATTCCATCTAAAAAAACTACCAATACACATCGGCAGTTTTTTTTAGATTAAAGATTTTTTTATTCTGTCTGATTTTTTTTATTTTTCCTTGCCATAACCTCATCCAACTTTTTACCGATTTCATTTTGTTTTTCTGAAGGATACTCTGATTCAAGCCGCAACCACTCTGCTCGTAATTCCTCTTCAGTTTGGGCATCAGTTTTCCCCTTTAACTCTCTGTGCATTTCTTGACCTCCGGCGACCTTCTGTTGATCGCTTTTTTCTCGGCTGCTAATTATCCTGGCTCTGGCAATCACATCTTCTGCAAATCTTTCTTCGGCTTCTTTTTTTAATTGTTCTAATACTTCTTTTAATGGCTTTTTTGTGATTTCTCCCTGGTATTTTTCGCGTTCAGATGGCATAGTGATAAAATCAAATACTCCTAACACGCCCAATCGGAATAATAGACCAGCAACCATTATCCCCTGATTACCAGATACGGGTATTTTATGTAAGTCGTACCCCCGATTAACAAGCGCATAAAAGTGCTTATCGGAAAAAATACACCCCGATTTTTCTGCAAATTTATAAAACCTTTCTTGTTTTTTTTGAAGATGATTTTGAAAAAATGAATCCTGAAGCCGGACTTCGTGATTTTCCGTATTTTCTAGATCCTCTCCAATTTCACCCAAAAAAGATCTTAAAATAATTTTTTTGGCCTCCTTTTCATCTTCGCCATAAATCTCTCGCCTTGCCAGTTCCAGGATATTTTTAGATATTTTTAATTTTTCACAAACCTCGGAAAATCCCCTATCTTCCTCTTTATTCAAATCTTCTTTTAAGACAAACTGTCCAAGTTCTTTTATTAGCTTTATTTTATTTTTTTCCTTAAATTCATCTGCTTTTCTCCTTAAATCATTTAATTTATTCTTCTTGTATCGTTCCAAATTACCATAACCACCCAAAACATCTTGTTTGGCATTCCGTTTTAGCATCTCTTCTTCAAGTACGTCCGGATAATGATAGAAAAAATCCTCAGCTTCCTTATTGTTCTCTTTTGTAAATTGTTCTTTATATTCTACTGATTTATTAACCAGATCATTTATAATAGAAAGGAATTTTTTCTTGTTTTCATCTTCCGGATCCGGCGGTAATTCTTCTTGTTCTTCAATTGCTTTTAATTTTTGATGAACTTCATTGTATTCTATTGTTTCTTTATCATCGAGCGTTCCTTCGTTAAATTTTGGATACAAAATCTCCATCCGCCTCCTTAAATCTTCTCTTGACGCAATTGTCTTATCTTTTTCATTTACCCCTAATTTCTCCTCATTCTCCGGTTTTTTTAGTTTTTTTTTCCTGGTTTTTCTATTTCTTTTATTTCTTTTTCAAATAACCTTTGAGCAGTTTTATCGAATTCATATAATCTAAATCCACTCCAATCCCATTGTTTCTTCTCCAAGGGCACAGATAAATCCGAAGCATCTCCCCCTGTATCCTTTTTTCTATCAGCAATATCCTCCATTAATTCTTCCACTCGATTTATTAATGTGGAAAAATAAAGATTTACCTGCGATCCATCTTGCAACCACACACCAAACAACTCCCCCCCCAATTCTTTTAATATTCTTAATAAATCCGGCAGATCGCTTGCGCCCCCCATCTTCTTAGTTATTACATCTTCCCGAGCATCTTGTTCATTTCTTTGTCCACCGCCCTGCTCCACTCGATTTCCAACTCCACCGCCCCCAGAATTCGAATGCTGTTCTTGACCAACCCCTTTCCCCGACTCTTTAGGAAGATTATTGTTCTTGGATTTACGAATTTTTGAAAGTTCATCGTAAAATAATTTTCCTAGCTTATCCCTAAAACCCTTTAAACCCTCGTCATTTGGCAATTCATCCCAGATTGGTTCGTTAAGCTCATTAGGAGTATTATTCTCAACGGCTTTTTTAAATTTATCAATTTCTAGCACTAATGCATCAACGACTTTTATTAATTCCGAAAGAAACTCTGGGGGTTTATCAACTCCCACCCACACCGCATCTCCATTTTCATTTAACTTTTTCTTTAAAATTGTCACTACTTCGTTAAGATTTTGCGCATTCGAAAATAATTCTTCTGCTTTTTCCTCTGATACACTTTCGGGCTTTGCCGCATCGCCTTTTTTGGTTTCCCCCCCTTTTGTACTTCTTCCAAAACCAAACCAACCCCAAAACCATCCTCCCTTTTTCTTGGGTTCTTTTTTAACGGGTACTCGTCTTGGTGCTGCAACTACACTAGGAGTATTTGCTGTACCAGAACCACTATCCAATATTGAAACAACCTCATCCATTCTTTTCTGGTCCTCATCGCCAAATTCCGCTCGATGATTTCTAGATCTATTAGTTAATTCCCTTAATTCAGCTTTTAGCCCATTTCTTGTTCTTATTGCCCCCATTCTCTGCTTAAACCCCTCTGGATTCAATAATCTTTGCATGGTTTTTGGCCAAACAACTAATGGGAACTCATCATCTTCTAGACCTTTTAAAAGCATGATAATTGTTTCATTGGGATATATATCACTATTTACCAGTGAATGAAGAGCTGTGATTGCATTAGGGACGATAGTATCATATTTTGTTCCAAGTTTTTCATATAATTTCCCATCGGATTTTTCTAATTGCGAAACCATATTCTCATTTATTGTAACAGGAAAGTTATATACATCACCTTTTTTCAAGAAGAGCTCATTAACTCTCTGCTTTAAATTATTTGCCCCTAGATTATGTAAAGATGGTAGTATTTCTTTTTTTGCCCTATCCAATCTTTTTTCTTGTTTTGCCCTAAAATATTGCCAAAGCAATTTCTCTTTTTTACTTTCATCATCTTCTTTCTCATATTCTACCAACATTTTTTCTGGAGATTCTTCCTTAGCATCAAAAAGGTCTTTTGCATGCTGGAGTTCATGCTTTAAAATGTTCTGAAATTTTAAGCGGCAATCACCCAATTCCCTATCATCCAAGAATTTCCTTTTTTTATTCTTCCTTTTATTATTTATATCATCTACCCTAGATTCCAAAGATTGTATAACGACGTAAGGAATGCCATTGTCTCCTCTTCTTGCAAAACCACCCAGTTTTTCTCCAAAATGGATTTTTCTATTATTAATCTTTTCCTCTCCTGCCTCCGTGGCCATTGCCCCCTCAGTCCACAAATCAAGTAATATTTTTTTATCTGATTTAATTACTAAAGCTATGCCTTTTCTTAATATATTATCTTTTATTTTATTTATTGTATCATCGTCTAATTCTCGACCAGTTAATTGCTTAATTAATTCTTTCGGATTACTCTTATTATCTTCATAGAATTTCCTCACTTTTTCCCTCATTTTAATATAGCTATCAACGCGTTCGCCAATACGATTCTTTTGTTTTTCGGTAAAACCGTATTTTTTATCATACGGCCCAATGAGCAAAACTAAATCCTCCCTTGTAACACCATCGTCGGACTCTAGTTTTTTTTCAAGTTCAACACCGCACTCAGCCAAACCCCTTCGCTGTGCTATTAATTGCTTGTCATAAAGTTTAAGTTTTTCTTCTCTCGCTAATCTACCTTGTTCCACCCTTATTTTTTTCTCATCTTCACTTATCAATTCTTTTTGATCTATACTTATTATTAATTTTTCCTTTTCTTTCTGATCCATTTCCGAATCTTTATTTATTTCTTTTATTGCATTCTCTTTCTCATTAATCGTCATCCCTGTAGGCCGTGTTAATAATAGTATCTCTTCAAATTTTCCCTTTGGATCAAAAATTTCCCCTTCCCTGAAAAGATCTTTTATGGATTGTTCAGGTAATTTTTCTACTTCTTTTGGTTTGGGAACCGGCTCATTGCCCGGAACCGATGGCTGTGATACGGGTGCTTCCGGCGTACCTCCGCCAGTTCCGCCTAGACCTCCCGCTGGCCCCGGTGGAGTTGGCGGCGTCTCTGGAGTAGGTCGCACTCCTCCACTGGCATCGGTATCCCCGATATTGGTTTGGCCAACTACCTCCAAAACTCCCTGGGATTTAATTGCCCGGTAAGTATCTTGCACTTTATTAATTTTTTTCATTTTATCTTCCCTGCTTTCAATCTCTTTTTTCAATTGCTTTTGATAATTTCCTGCTTCCGATTTTACTATTTTTTCCCACTCTTTTTTGGAATACGATACTTGAATGCCGTTGTCAAAAAATATTTTTCTATTTCTAAAATCATACCACTTGCCGGCAAGCAGGCCGCCATAAAAAGCATTAGTGGTAGTTTTGTCGCCTGCAGTATCATAAGCTCTTGCGTCCGTCTCTGTTATTTTAAATAACTCTTTAAACTCTTCATCCGCTCCTTTGCTTTTCTTTAACATGCCAAAAAGCCACCTGTCTTTATGCTCTGCTGAAAAAGCAACCAATGCGTCATGCTTGGCTCTTGCCTTAAATTGCTGCTCGACGGTTTGGCGCACATTGTCTTGGGAAACATCATTTCCTTCCTGCGCTTGCTTTACCTCTTCCTCTGCCCGTTGGCCGGCCTGAGTTTTAATATCATCCCAGCATCTTTCATTGAGTTTAATTAAAAAATCATTCAAGGTATTGGAGTTTTTAAAATAAAGACACTTTCCGTCCGCCAGCGGCAGCTTAAAAATATTCCAATTAAAAGTCCGCCGTTCCAATTTGTCCAATCGATAGCCATTTTTTATCCCCCAATAAAAGGGAATTTTGCCCATATATTTTCCGCCAACCTCAAGTTCTTCCCTTTTTCTTTGGTTTTCCAAATCCTCGGCACCCGTGACATTTTCCCGATTAATTGCGCGGATATTTTTATTCTGGCAATCTATTTTATATTTTTCCGATCTGGCAGCACGAATGCCTCGACGCGTATCTTCGGTATGAACCCCGTCTATGGTAACCTCTTTTAGTTTTTGAGCTATTTCTCGTTGCACCTTTGGACTTAGCTTTTCTTGAGTTTTCCTACTAAATTCATCCTTTATGTTGTTATATAATGCTCGCCCCTGGTCCAAGAGGATTGCTGGTACCGGCTGGCCACCTCTCCTTGTTTCTCGAATTGTTTTAGCTATTCTGTTAAATTCGGCGGCTTTTTTTATTAACTCTCTTTTTTCGGGATGAGAAGGCATGGCAACTTCTATGTCGCTCGTTCCAGCGGGGCCTGACTGGGTGTCTCCGGGAAGCAACGTTTCAGCCCCAGCCCCCACCATATCGGGCAAGGACTCCATTCCCATTCTCACATCTATTGTATTACTGCCTCCTAAATCACCTTTGTTAACTTGTGCTGATGCCGGATTTTCTGCCGCTGCTACCGCAACCGAAGGCCTCTGGGATTCTGGCCTGCTTGATGCTTGGGGTACTAGCCTTTCTATCTCTGTAAGCAACGCCCCTAATTTATTAAATCCTTCTAATTCCTGGGCATTTATCGATCGACCAGGAAAGCTTATCTCATTGTCTAATAATTCCTTTTCTGCCTTAATGTGAGTCAGCTCTTCTTGATCGACCTGATTAAATAAATAACCAGGTGTATTCACCCTCTCTTCCATCACTTTAAGTGATTTAAGTAAGTTATTCAGAATATTTGTTTGTTCGGGCGCATTCCCTGATTGTTCGCGTTTTTCTGTCATAAAATTTTATAATTAACTTAATTATCCCATTATAACATTTTATAAAATAATGTCAAGCATTTGACTAACCCCTCGCGCCTCTCGTCATTGCGAGGGCCCGCAGGCCCGAAGCAATCCCCGTACAAAACGACCAGATTGCCACGTCGCCCCTCGATTCGGCTCGGGGCTCCTCGCAATGACGACGAGAGGTAAGTGGGCTTATTTTTCATGTTCAGTGAGCAGTTACTTTGAGGGGTGACCATTCACACCCCCCCCATCGTCATTGCGAGGAGCTTTGCTCGCAAAGCGAGCGGCAATCTCGTTTTATGTAATTATGCGAGATTGCTTCAGGTATTACAATCCCCTCGTAATGACGGGGCGCGAGGGGTTACAGGAAAAACAATTGACATAATTTATTATATCATATAATCTCAAATCGTGGCAAAGTATGTTCTTTAACAATGAAGGGAAAAGAATATGATTGTAATGGATATCGTTAGGGTTGTGTCCCCTTTTGATCCGCTGGCAATAATATGGCTTGTTTTTTCAATCGCCGCATCAGGATTACTTCTGCTAATATTCCTGTCAAATGTTTCATTAAAAAAATATGTTGACAAACAGCAGGAAGGCGACAAAAAAGCCATTAATACAAACTGCGATGACATCAAAAACATTGACAAGAATTTAAAGGCGATCATCGAAAGCGCACAGAAGCTAGAAAAAAGGGTTAAAGAATGGGAAGAAAAGTTGCAAGAAACCAAACTGGCTGCGGAAAGCGTTATTTCCCTGGCTAAAGAAAGTATAGAAGCGACGCAAAAATTAAACGACACTGTCGTGGAATCAAATCGGCAGATACAAGCAAGGATGGAAGAGCAGCAAAAGACCCACCAAGAATATTACCAGAAACTGGAAAGGGATTTCCACGAAGAAACCGGAAAACAAAAAGCAAGGATTGAGGATATCGATCAAAAAATTCGCCAAGGGACGGGTGGAGCAATCATCGCTCCCGAAGCATTTAACCAATGGGCTTCAGAACAAACTGGAGCGCTAGGTAAAATTCAAGGCCAAGTGGTAGAATTTGGGAAACGATTGGATGCCGTGGCCACGCAAAGCCAAATTCCGGCAGCAAATCTAGCTGAAATTGAAACTCGCTTAAAAGACGTGATTGCCCAACAAATTCAGGTAATCGGCAACGAAACCAACAACCGTAATAAAGCACTTACGGAGCAGTTGGAGCGATACATAGCCGCACAAGAAGAGAGGTTAAAGAAAATGGAAGACCACCAAAAAGAGGCCATGGGAAAAATTAAAGACATTAGCGAAATCGCTCAAAGAATCGTCAAAAAAATGACGGAGGCGCAATCGCCCAAAGGATCAGAGACAAACGTAGGATCGAATACAAAAACATAAAGTAACAACAAAGGCATGGTAATCACACCATGCCATTTTTTTTGCAAAAATTACCGAGGCATCCCCCACGCGCATCGTCATTGCGAGGGTTCGCAAACCCGAAGTCCCGATGTGATCGAGGATCCTCGATGGTTCCACCATCGGGACAATCCAGTTAGATTCAATGAAGCGAGATTGCCACGCCTGTGGGCTCGCAATGACTGATTGAGGGGATTATTTGCCATACTCAAAATTACCAAAAATAGCCCCTCACGCCTCTCGTTGTCATCCCGGACTTTTGACCCGGGATCCAGAAGATTTTCCCCTGGATTCCCGATCGTGCGCGTCGTAAATGACATCGGGGGTGTGAGGGGTTTTAATTAGAGCTTGGCGAATAATGGTTTTTCTCTCGTCATTGCGAGCCACAGCGAAGCAATCTCCATTCGTTATTAGATTGCTTCGTCGCCCCTCACTGTGGTTCGGGGCTCCTCGCAATGACGGTAGTGGGTATTATTCACCAAGCTCAATTACCAAAAAGTTGCAAAAATCGAGATTATCTGATAGAGTTTTAATTAACTTAAAAAATTATGGCAATTACAAAATCAGCCAAAAAAGCAATACGGCAAAATAAGGCGCGAAGGATTCACAACCTTACGTATATTAATAAGATTAAAAAACTGGTAAAAGAAGCCAAGCAATTTGTGGTGCAAAAAAAAGTGAAAGAAGCCAAGGACTTACTGCCAAAGGTCTACCAGGCATTCGACAAGGCAGCCAAAATAGGGGTTATCAAAAAAAATAATGCATCGCGCCATAAGTCACGAATTACCAAATTGGTGGATAAAAATTCTAAGTAGCAGCAAAAAAGCACCTTCGGGTGCTTTTTTGCTGCGCTACATTTTTGAAATCAATAAATCCAGGGCGGTTTCCGGTTCTATTTTTCCTATTTTAATGTCTGCATCAACGGAAAAAATGCGCCGATAGATATTCTTTAATTCTTCAAACGAAAACTGCCGGCACTGAAAATAGGTTTTTTTGACCACGAACGGATGCAGTCCGCTCTTTTTTATAATAGAAGCATACATGAGCCCTTCCTCTGATAATTCTTTAACCATCAGCAAATTCCTAAACTGATAAGCCACCATAGAAAGAAGGTATAGGGCATTTTCTCCGCTATCTAAGTGGGTGTGCAATAGTTGCAAAGCCCTGGTTTTATTTTTTTCTGCCAGGGCATCAATGGTTTTAAAAATATCATTTTCGATATTGGGAGCCACCATTAATTCCACATCTTCTTTTTTTATTACTAACCCCCGCTTAAAATCTGCCAATTTTTTAATTTCTTGTTTAAGGCGCCACAAATCGTTTCCCGCATAGCGCGCCAATATGTCTAAAGCATCTTTATTAATTTTGGCCCCCAGTTTTTCCAACTCCTTTCCCACCCATGCCGTAACTTGTCTGGCATCTAGCAGAGCAAATTCCTGGCATTTGCATTCTTTCAATAACGTTTTAAATAGTTTTAGGCGCTGGTCAATTTTTTCTTTTTCAAAAATGACGATCACGTCTTTTAATGTTTGCAGTATGGTAATTTCTTGTAAAAAGTCCTCCTGAAATTGTTTACTTGAAGATACGTTTTTTAAAATAACCAACTTGGTTTCCGCAAACATAGGGGAAATTTTAAAACGGTCGTAAAAATCGGCAAAGGTGCCGGTGGTAGCATCTACGTACATTAAATTAAGCCCGCTTTTGCGAACCTCTTTATAATGGCTAATTATTTCATCTAATTTTTCCTTGGAGCGATACGAATCATCTCCGTAAATAAAAAGTATCATAACATCATTTTATCATAATATTTTTATACTCTAAATCCCGAAGCTTCGGAATTTAGAGTATACTACATTTCTTCTATTAAAAATAATTTTACAAAATTATCCAACGAATAAAATTGTAATAATTTCTCTGTTTTTTCTGAAACATCATATGGGGTTACCCAAACGCTCTGTTGCAGTAATTTATATCCTAAGTTGTGCAATACACCCCTCAATAGTTCTCTTGATTTCTTGTATTTTTGAGGAATATCAAAAATCAGCATTACCCATTTACCATCTTTTCTTTTATTTTTCTTTTCAATTTTAAAACTTGCCTTCAATATTTTACCCAACCCCTCTTTTGTAAGCACAACACCCCTCACATTATTCAAACTTGCGACTTTTATATAATTATTTCTTTTAAGGTAATATATTAATTTACTGAATTTTGCCCTATTTTTATCGTGTTTATATTTTTCAAAAACAGGATTGTTTAGCTGCCATAAAGAATTCCATTTTGACGAATGAGGATTTAATATAAAAGCCGTAATATCCCCTGTTTTTTCAAGGACAACATAAAGATCCCATAAAAATTTATCTGTCAGTGATAATTTCATATAAACCTTATTATACTCTAAATTCCGAAGCTTCGGAATTTAGAGTATACTAACATATCCCCTTCAGATTATAATACTTGGCATGTGGGGCAAAAGAAGGCGCTGCGGCCGCCGAATTTGAGGCGCAAAATGGGTGTTCTGCATCGAAAACAGGGTTGTTTTTCTCGTTTGTATACCCTGCGCTCCTTGTCAAAGTGTCCCTTTTTACCGTCAATATCCCGATAATCGGCAAAACTTTCGCCTCCCAATTTAATTCCCGCCGCCAATACCTTTTTAATTGCTTTATACAATAATGCCAATTCTGTATCGGTTAATTTTGAAACATCTTTTTTTGGGTGAATGCGCGCCCACCACAAGGCCTCGCTGGAATAAATATTACCAATACCCGCGATAACTTCCGGCACCATGATAACTTGCTTTATCTTTCCTCTTTTACCTTTTAATGCTTGTTTAAATTTAGCTAATGTAAAACTTTTTTCCATGGGCTCGGGTCCCAAGCCCAAAAATTCTTTAGAATTTAATAATTCTTCTGTTTTCCATAATTCCACCTTGGCAAATTTACGCAGATCAGACAAGGCAATCATCTGCCCATCGTCCATGGTAAAAAGCATATGGATAAACATGTTTATCTTTTCTTCCAATGGCCCTTTTTTATCGGGCTGCCACTTGCCATGCTCCAAATGCCATTTTCCCACCATCAAGTGACCCGTCATTTTCATGTGAATCAGTAAAGAATACCCTTTAGACAAATCAAAAATGACATTTTTTGCCTTGCGCCAAACCCTTATAATTTTTTTGCCCTGCAGTTCTTTTTTAAACAGTTCGAAATCCTTCGGTTTTTTAACGGTCTTTTTCCAATCCGACCACACATCAACAAAGGTCCTTTTGAGGACCTTTGAATGCAAACCCCTAATGGTTGTTTCTACTTCGGGTAATTCTGGCATACCACTATGCTTCTTGTTTGTTTTCTATTTGTGTTTCTATTTCTTCTTTTTTGGGAACGCGCTTTCTTGAGGCCTCTTTTAATTCCGATACTTGGTTTTTTAATTCTGTTAATTCTGATTCATGGGCCATGGTACTTTGCTTGAATTTTTCAAAGTCCCCGGCGATTTTTTGAAGTTCTAATGTGCGGTTTTGCACCTTTTGCTCCAAGGCATTTATTACCTCCCGCAATGATTGGGTTTCCGCTTCAACCTTAATGCCAACGGATTTTTTGGTTTTTTCATTTTCAGAATTACTTTCCTCTAATTGATCGGCGATTCTATTGAAGGTGTTAGCCAATTGGCCTAATTCATCTTTGCTTTCTGAATAAAACCGGCTTTTTAGGTCGCCGTCACTTAAATCATTGGCGCGTTTCAATAATTTTTTTACGGGAGCGGTAAAATTTTGCCCTATAGCAAACCCGAACAAAAATACATACACCGCAAGAAATGCAAAGACGATATAAAAACTAGTATTTAAATTATTATAGTTTAAAGCAATAAATGAAACCATAATAAAAAAACCGGCGATAATTATAGGATAGGCGATTTTGAAAGAAAGAGTTGGCATGTTTGTGGATGCGATGCCAATATGCGAATGCATACTAATGATACGAATTACGTTTTCGCATTGGTATTATTAGCATGAATTAGTATATTAGCATCGCATTGAATTCATTTTACACTAAATCAAAAAACAATAGAAGACACTTTATCCATCATGGTGGTAAAATTGAGTTCCTTAAAAATGGCTGCCAGTTTTTGCTGGTCGAAATTACCAAATTTACATACCTCAATATTAAAATTAATTTCCATATCCTTGACCGTTTCAACTAATTTTAATGATAAAAAAGCTTTTTCCTTATTGGCTTTTAAGGCCTCTTTTACTTTTGGCTTCAATATCGCGGTATCGGTTGATAATTCATCGTACAAATTTTTAATACTGCCGAAACGTTGAATTAAATCGGCCGCCGTGGTTTTTCCAATACCCGGAACCCCCGGCACATTATCGGAATTATCTCCCGTTAATGCCTTAAAATCATTCATTTGCTCGGGAGTTACTCCAAACCGCTCAACTACCCTTGCTTTATCGTACAATATGGTTTCTTTGATACTTTTTCCCGGTGTATATACTTGAATATTTTCATCTACCAGTTGCAAATTATCCAAATCGCCACTAACAATAAAAACCTTGGCGCTATCGGCGTATTTTTTAGCAATCGTAGCAATCAAGTCATCGGCTTCAAAACCCTCTTTTTCAAACAAGGGGATATTCATGGCTCCCAATACTTCTTTAATCACTGGAAATTGGGAAATAATGCCATCGGGAGTCGGCGCCCTATGGGCTTTATAATCGACAAACTGCTCGTGGCGAAACGTTGGCTTTTTAGTATCAAAACAAGCCACCACGTAATTAGCTTGCACATCTTTAATGGCTTTAAATAAAATCAGTAAAAACCCATATACAGCACCGGTTGGCTGGCCCTTGGAATTGGTCAGCGGAGGCAGGGCATGAAACGCGCGATATAATAATGAAGAAGAATCAATAATGATTAACCGTTTTTCATTTTCCATGTAAGTATTTTAACATTTTTACAAAACTTTTAAAAATTTTGCAAAAAAAATACAAGAAATTAAGAATCTTGTATTTTTCTAATTATTTTTTAAAACTTTTTTCCCCTTCTTTCTTCTTCTTTTTTTAATACTTCTGCAAACTCTCTTAACACATCTTCCCCTACACTTTCCCAATCAATTTCATGGAAAATTTTTTTAAAATTTTCGTCGTCTCTTAATTTTTTATTTTCATCATTAATATTCTCTCCGACTAATGGATATTTATCTTCTGGTATAAAATTTGACTCTGTCATATTTTTATTTTTTATTTCAAACATTACAAAAAATCGACCTTTTTTAATTACTGTCTTAATATCGCCCCCACCACCACCTTATTTGGTAGTCGGTATTCTATCGTGATTTCTCTTTTGTTGTCTTCTAAATTATTAAAGCGGTATTTTTGGGTAATCATCTATTTTTTATATATGTCATGGGTATCAATGTCATAGTAAATAACTTCATTACTCTTTAAAAATCTAAACAAAACTCTATAACTTTTTGTGATAGAAAAAGCCCAAAAATTTGACAACGGGCCTTTCAATTTGTGTGTTTTTAAACTTGGATGTAAAAATTCACTTTCAAAAAGCACTATTTTTTTCTCGGCTGATTTGCGAATTTCTCCAGAAAGATTCCTAAAGCTTTTTTCGAAACGCGGAGTAGTGGAAGATTTATTAATTCTTGGCATGTAGTTCAGCTAAAAACTCCTTAAATGACCTCGTTTTACCTTCACGCAAAGCTATCTCCCCCTCAATAACTGCCTCCATCGCATCTTTTAATTCCAAAAATTCTTTTTCCATTTTTTGCCATTTTTTCAAAGACAAAACTACCACGCCATTTTGCTTGTTTATCGTTGATGTTGATAGAATGATATTTTTATTAGCCATACTCTATTGATAACATTCTATTAATTAAAAAGTCAAATTTTTTACTCCTCTTTTATTTTCCTTAAAGTATTCGAATGTTATCGATATTATATTTTCCGTATTATCGCTCTGCCATTCTCGTAAATAAAAAAGCTGTTACACAAGCAACAGCCAATATTTTCCCGGGAACTAAAAATGTTCCGTGGCATTCATAATTTTAAACAATTTTTGTTGGGACTCCAGGGGCAACTTTCTCCATTCCCGAAGAATATACGATTCCATGGATAGAATTATTTTTTACCATACTCACTTATGTGTTTGGTTTGCTTTTGGCGGTATATTTCTACTAAATTGCTGAATTACTGCAATTCAGCGGGCGTTAGTCGGTACGCAGCAACAATTCTTTTTATATTTTTTGCGGAAATTCCATATTTTCCTGCTTCAATCCCACTTATGGTTATCCTACTAGAATAACCAGATCTTACTCTCACATCTTCTACGGAATCTCCTTTCTGCATTCTTGCATTTCCTAAAAAATTTCCCATACCCTTGTCATACATATGGACATCACATCCAGAAACCGCACTCCAAGTCTTGACGGGTTTGCCAATCTTGGGCAGTTTTCACAAAAAATTTGTTCGGCGTAGCTACGGCTAGGCCTCACAAATTTTTTGCTCCAAGCCGCCCAAGATTGCCAAACCGTCGGCAACTTAAGTGCGGTTTCTGGATGTGATGTCCATAGTGCTCATGATTGACTCCCTCCAACAATGCCCATGAAATGTACTACACTTATAGATAAAACATTATCTATGAATTATCAACTCTCTTTTATTTTCTTCTAAATGTTTGAATATTATTGAAATGCTATTTTTAGGCAATAATTTGCCGATTTTTTCCGGCCATTCGATGGCAATGATGTTTTTTGGGTTTGAAATTATTTCTTGGAAATTCAAAAACTCCAAGTCCTTTTCGCTTTCGAGGCGATATAAATCGAAGTGGTAGAAAAATTTAAACGCTGGATTGTCCCGATGGCTTTGCCATCGAGGATCCTCGTATGAATTTATCTTGATAAATTCATCGGGACCACGCCGCGCCCCACTGGGCACGGCTCGCAATGACGGGCGGGCGGGCGGCCCCGCGGGGCCGCCGCGCGGTTTCGTTTCCGCGTCCCTTCCGCGCCCGCCCTGAGCGAGGCCGAAGGGTAAATTTCCGCGCAATTCAGCGATTTTGAATTTCTTCATAATAACAAACGTCGGACTATTCACCACTTCAATAATTCCCAGGCCTTTTGCAAAGCCCTGCAAAAACGTGGTTTTTCCGGCACCCAAATCACCCCTCAACGCCAAAATCACCGCCGTTTTTTGAGAATCAGAAGATAGAATTTCATCCGCGAAATTTTGGCCGACTTCCTGGGTTTGACGAAAGGTTTTAGTAATTATTTTTTCCACTTGATTTATTTATTAAAATGATATAGCTTGAATTATTATGGAATTACTTCAAGAAACAAAAAACCTTATTAGTGAAGCAAAGAATATTTGCATTATTCCATCCGATGATGATCAGGGCGAAGGCGTAGTAAACGCTTTGGCCCTTTTTTATACTCTAAAGGACTTGCAAAAAAATGTAAACCTGATTATAGACGTTTTTCCTGAAAAATTGCATTTTTTAATCCCGTCATTAGATTTTATTTCCAGTCCAAAAAACTTTATCATTTCCATTCCGCGCGCAAAAGCCGATGTTTCCCAGGTCTATTACGAAAAAAATGAAGAAAATTTAAAAATACATTTAACCATCGATAAAGGGAATATTAAAAAAGATAACATTGCTTTTTACTTTTCAGAACCAAAACCAGACCTGGTTATCACACTTGGAATAAAGGATTTTCAAGATAAGCTTGGCAAGATGGACTCCTTTGCCTTTATTTTAGATGCGCCAATCATCAACATTGACAGCTCAAGCGACGGGTATAATAAAAAATTCGGGAACATAAATATGGTGGAACATGCATCAATTTCTCAAATAAGCATGGAAATCATAGAAGGTCTAAATGAAAATCTGCTTACCCCCAACGTGGCCAACTGCTTACTTGCAGGAATCATGCTTCATTATCATCACTTTAACCATCCTGCTACAGGACACGAAATATTCGAAATTACTGCTAAATTAATAAAAAAGGGGGCCTCACAGCATCGCATTGCAAAGGAGCTTCATAAAACCACTAAAGAAGAGGCCGTATTTTTAAGTCAGATTTTCCAAAATATTCAAACAACGCCCCACCACGATGTTTCACTTTCTATGTTGGACACCCAGGCATTTGAGCACTTGAGCCCAGAGCAAATTACCGCATCGGTTGAAAAAATAAAAACCATGGGAATTTATGATGATTTACTGGTCCTTTGGAAAAGCCACGCTTCTGACCCGATCATCAAGGGCTTCTTTTACTCAAAAAAACAAGAACTCATGGAAAAAATACGAGAACACCAACAGGGAGACATGAAACATGACTGGATTTTGCTCCACATTCCAGGGGCAAATATCGCAGATGCAAAAGAAAAAATATTTTCTTTACTACTGTAAAAACATGGAGCCATCAAAAAAATTGTTAGGGTCAGTAACTATCATTCCCGAAATTGTTGCAGACATTAAAAAAAATGTTCAAAACATTGCCGATTTTACAAAAGAAATCCAGGAACATATAAAGCAAAACACCACCAATCTTTTGGACGTTATTTTATGCGCAGCCATTCAACTTACGGCCTCTGACATTCACCTCGAACCCGAAGAAGAAAAAATACGCCTGCGCATTAGAATTGACGGCGTCCTGCAGGACGTGGCTTTTTTCGAGCAACCTGTTTACCATCATCTGTTAAGCCGCCTGAAACTTGAATCAAAAATTAAGTTAAACATTACCGATAAACCCCAGGATGGCCGCTTTACCATCAATATTGATGATATGTTGGTGGAAGTGAGAACATCAAGTTTGCCGGCCGAATACGGAGAGTCCATTGTCATGAGGATTTTAAACCCCAGGGACTTAAAGAACTTGGATGACTTGGGGTTGCGAGATGATTTGTATCAGATTTTTTTGAAAGAAATTCAAAAACCCAATGGCATGATTATTATTACCGGGCCGACGGGTGCCGGAAAAACCACCACCCTATATGCTTTCCTAATGAAAATACAAAACCCGCAAATTAAAATCATCACCATTGAAGACCCTATTGAATATCATTTAAAAGGAATATCACAAACCCAAGTGGCTCCGGAAAAAGGGTACGATTTTTCCGATGGCCTGCGCTCAATTGTCCGCCAGGATCCCGATGTTATTTTAGTGGGAGAAATCCGGGATTTGGAAACCGCAAAAATTTCCTTGCAAGCGGCGCTGACTGGCCACCTAGTATTATCCACTATTCACACCAACGATGCGGCTGGCACGATTCCCCGCTTGGTTGATTTGGGAATAGATACGGCATCTATAGCGCCTGCCATTAAAATGGCGGTGGGACAACGGCTCATAAGAAAAGTATGCAAAGAATGTTCGGTAATGGCCAGCCCCAGTGCAGAGCAACTCGAAGAATTAAAAAAAGGCCTCCACGGTGTACCCAAGGAAATTATTAACCTAAATGTGGAAGCAGTAAAAATTGCCGCGGTAGCCGAAAAAGGATGCAAGGCATGTAATTTTTCGGGCTACAAAGGAAGAAAGGGGTTATACGAAGTGTTTTTAGTGGATTCAGACATGGAACGCTTTATTTTAACCAATCCTCCGGTTTCCGCCATTAAAGAATTATCCATTAAAAAGGGGATGATCACCATTTACCAATCAGGCCTTATTGAAGTGGCGCTGGGAAATGCCACGTTTGAGGAGGTGAAGAGAGTTGTCGAGGCGGATGAGTAGCCACCCCGCCCGCGGGCGGAGTGGAATTTCCAATTATCAATTTTCAAGTATCAATAAATCTTTAAAATTACTTCTGAATAAAATAAGGAAGTAATAAAAAAATGAGAGAAGATTCTTTGCAAGAGCGCGAGCATTATTTAAAAGAATATGGTCCTTCAAATTACCACGAAATTCCCAGGGGAAAACTTGGAGCAATATTGAAAACCGTAAAAACCACCACTCCAGGAAAACATGATGGCGAAAAAGGTTGGGCCATGGTAGACGACCCCATCTTAGTTATGCGAGGGCAAGCAGAAAGTGCCATTAAAAATGGTGAACATAGCCCTGATGCTTTGTGGGGGGTATGGGATAAAATATCTACTGAGGCTAAAAAAATAAGTCAAAATAATCCTGAAGTAAAAAAATGGCTTGAGGGATATCGTAACTTAATAGAAGATGGTATACAAAGATACGGCACACTTTCACCTGAAGTGGTTAAAAAATTCGTAGAAGAACTTAAAAGCCACCCGCGCTTACTTTCTGGTGATCCCGAACAGCAATCGAAAATTTACCTAGATCATTTGGAAAATTTTTATGACTCCGAGCAAAAAGATGCTCTCAAGAAAAATGCCGATATATTAGATACTATTTCTTATATGCTCAAATTAGTTGCTGAATATGAAGATGGAAAAGAAAGAGGCAAATATTAAATTTTCTTACACAAAAAAAACAGCTCTGGAGTTGGAGGGGTCATGGTATCTGGGATACCAGTAAAAGCGTGTTTAGGGAATAGTTGAGCCGGAGCAAAACTATCCAATCTAAGACATGCCCATATAAGACCTCCAACTCCAGAGCTGTTTTTGTCGTAACCCCTCACACTTTGTCATTGCAAGGGCCAGCAGGCCCGAAGCAATCTGGCCACCCCGTCATTGCGAGGAGTCACAACGACGAAGTAATAGACCTGTCCCTAAATAAGGTTTTACTGCAAATAACACCTTTTGGCCACAAATTTGCTATAATTTTTCGGCGGGCCCAGAGGGCAAGCCGAAAAATTCTATCAAATTTCTAGCTCAAAATCTGTTATTTTCGTACGAAACCTTATTTAGGGACAGGTCTAATCTCCATACAAAATGACGAGATTGCTTCGTCGTCCACGATTGCGATCGGGACTCCTCGCAATGACGGTAGTGATGGTGGTAAAGTGCAAGGGATTATTTTTCGTCTCTTTGATATGTTGGTAGTTTATAGTACGATTAAGGTGCGCAATTTGATGAAAATCACACAATATCTTAATTATATCACCTTGCAATATATATGTCAAGCATTCTCGACAAAAAACCTAATCCGGAGGATGAAGTATTGGACTCCTCCCTGCGCCCCAAAACCTGGGACGATTACGTAGGCCAGGAGAACATCAAGGAAAACATACAGGTGATTATAACCGCAGCCAAGCAACGAGGTCAATCCCCCGACCATTTATTGTTGTATGGAAATTCCGGATTGGGAAAAACCACCCTGGCGCAACTGGTAGCATTGGAAATGGGTAAAAAAATACGGATTACATCGGGGCCGGCCATTGAACGGGCGGGTGACTTGGCGGCCATTTTGACTAATTTACAAGAAGGTGATGTGCTTTTTTTGGACGAAATCCATAGGATGCATAAAACCATTGAAGAATACATTTATCCGGCCATGGAAGATTATAAGCTAAATTTAATTTTAGGCAAAGGCCCCATGGCCCGCACTATGGAATTAAAACTGCCCCACTTTACCATTATTGGGGCTACCACCCGTCCTGGATTACTGTCAGCCCCGTTAAGAAACAGATTTGGCGGCACCTTCCAGTTGAATTTTTACAAACCCGAAGATATTGAAAAAATTATTGCCAGGTCCGCACGGCTTTTGAAAGTTGATATCCACCCCGAAGCCATTGAAATTATTGCGCGCCGGTCTCGTTTTACTCCCCGGGTTGCCAACCGCTTATTGAAACGGGTGCGGGATTTTGCGCAGGTAAAAAATGAGGGTATTGTGACTAAAGAAATTACCGAACACGCTTTAAATTCCCTGGAAGTTGACCACATGGGTCTGGAACCCGGAGATATAAAAATTTTACTGGCCCTCATTGAAAAATTTGATGGCGGGCCTGTGGGGTTACAATCATTGGCAGCGGCGGCCCTTGAAGAAGAGGATACTATTTTAGATATGTATGAGCCATATTTAATGCAATGCGGATTTCTTGAGCGAACTCCTAAGGGCCGAATGGCCTCAAAACTAGCTTACGAACATTTAGGGTTAAAACCTAAGAAAACCGTTCAACCTCTCGTATAAAAAAAGACCCCCGTTACTGCCTTAGCAAGTGGCGGGGTTGGCGATGGTTCAGCGAACATGTTCCACTCTTTTTGTATCAAAGTGAACAATATACGCTTCATCAACCTGAAGCGCATGCGGCCGCATCCACATACCATCGAATCTTTGCAGAAGAAATTCTGGCAAGAAATCCTCGATTTTTTCGGGCGACATGACCACAATGATAACATCGGCCGCAGAGCTGTAAGAATCGACCAGTTCGATAAATTTTTTGCGCCCTACATCGTCGTGTGAGGAATTTGGAATTTCGCATCCCTGAAATTTGGCACACAAATAATTTGCTATGATTCCAGCGCTTTGTAAATCATCCGGGGCAAATGAGGTAAGAACCAATACCGAACCATCGTTAATAGCAAACCTTAATTTTTCGATGACTGATTTGATTTTCCAAAAAACAAATTCATCAAACTGTCCGTCGGAATACAATTGTCCACGCACGACTAAAATGAACTTTTTCACGATTGCCTCCTTGGGTTTTTGTACTAAAAAAAGCATACCATAATTATTTTAAAAAATCAAAATGTAGATTTTGGTTCTTTAAATGGGTATAATAGTGGCAATGAAAAAAGTTTTCACCATTTCTTTAATGTTAATAGCTACCCATTTTGCCATTGAAGTTTACGGGGCAATGGATAATCAAAGCAATGTAGTTATTAATGAAATCGCCTGGATGGGGTCGGCGGCTTCCGCCAGTGATGAATGGATAGAGTTAAAAAATACCACCAATGAAAGCATTAATCTTTCCGGGTGGACACTGCAATCAGTTGATGGAAATATAAACATCGGCCTGGCGGGAATCATTGGCCCCCAAGGGCTTTATTTACTGGAACGAACCGATAATAATTCCGTACCAGAAATTGAAGCCGGCGCAATATATAAAGGGGTACTAAACAATACTGGAGGGCATTTACAACTCTACGATTCTGAAAACAACTCAATTGATCAAGTGAATTTTTCCTCAACATGGCCGGCCGGTAACGCCGCGACACACCAAACCATGGAAAAAATCAACGGAACCTGGTATACCAGTCAAAAAGCCGGCGGAACTCCGGGGAAACAAAATAGTTTTGGCGTAGCGGTGGCTGTCACCGCCCCAACCCCAAAAGTAATTTCCGGCATTATTATCAATGAGGTATTGCCAAATCCCAAGACCGCCGATCAAACGGATGAGTGGATTGAGCTTTACAATACCAATGATGTTTCAGTTGCTATTTCCGGCTGGAAATTACAAGATACCGGCGGCGCCTCTACTACTTACACTATTCCGAAAAATACCTTTATGGCAGCCCATGGATATGTAGTCCTTAAAAGACCTGTTACAAAAATTACCCTTAACAACGATGTGGATGGGCTCCGTCTCCTTTCGCCCAGTGGAACTGTTGTAGACACTATGGAATACACTAAAACAGTTACCGATCAGTCATATAACAAAACTCCCTTGGACTGGCAATGGAGCGCTACCCCGACCCCGGGTAAAACCAATAACATTTCAATGCCCGACGGAGAGGCCTATGACCTTAATAATCAAACTGCCGCCTTGTCAAAAATAAAAAAAACTGATACATATGGATCAGCGCTAAGTAAATCTAAAAACGCCACCTCGCATCCCATGTGGCTATTTATCATCGCTTTGGCAATCACCTTAGTTTGCGCAACCACTATATTGTTATTAAAGTTTAAAATGTTAAAAAAGTAATGTCAGGTCATTCTCATTTCAAAACCGTCGCGGCTACTAAAAACGCCAACGATGCCAAAAGGGGTAAAATCTTTTCCAAAATAGGAAGAGTTATTACCATTGCTGCAAAAGAAAAAGGGCCTGATATAAGTAGCAACATCCAGTTAAAAGCCGCTATAGAAAAGGCCAGGGAATTTAATATGCCCAAAGAAAATATTGAACGGGCGATTAAAAAAGGTACTGGGGAATTAGCAGGTGAGGCCTTAGAAGAAGTGTCATTTGAGGGATTTGGCCCCGGTGGAATTTCTTTGATTGTGGAGGGAATTACAGATAATAAAAACCGTACCCTGGGTGATATTAAAGGAATTTTAAGTCAATATGGCGGTAAAATGGCAGGAGAGGGAGCGGTGCGTTGGATGTTTGAAAGAAAGGGATATATTGAGGTGATTATGGAAGGAAAATCGAAAGACGAATTAGAATTATTGGCCATAGAAGTGGGGGCAGACGATGTGCTTTGGCAAGGAGATACTATATTAGTTTATACTAAACCGGAAGAATTAGAGGTTATTAAAAAAGCATTAGAAGAAAAAGGATTAAAAATGAATTCAAACTCTTTATCGTGGATTGCCAAAGAAGAAATCACCATAGACCAAAAAGATCGGGAAAAAGCCAAAAAACTGTTTGAGGCACTAGACGAAAACGATGCGGTGCAGGATATTTACTCGAATTTGAAATTTACAATTTGAAATTTGAAATCAATTTGAAAAAAGTGAATTTGAAATGATTAAAAAACGATGCCGTGTTTTCAAATTTAATCATTTAGACATTTAATATTGATTTCAAATTGAAAATTTCAAATTTCAAATTTTCATGATTATCTTGGGAATAGATCCGGGATTGGCTTTGGTAGGATATGGGATTATCTCGACTACAAAACCAAAACATCAAAAACAAGACAAAAATGAAAAACCAAAAGTGGTCGATTTTGGATGCATCACTACCACTACCCTCCACTCTCCCGGCAAGCGACTTTATATTATCCACCAAGAAGTTAATGCCCTTATTAAAAAACATACCCCCGATGTCATTTCGATTGAAAATCTTTTTTTCTTCAAAAACCTGAAAACCGCCATGCCGGTAAGTCAAGCAAAGGGAGTTATCCTGTTATCTGCCGCCAAAAAAAATGTCCCCGTTATTGAATTTACCCCGCTACAGGTTAAAATGACGGTGGTAGGATACGGCAGGGCAGAAAAAAAACAGGTTCAAGAAATGACTCGCCAATTATTGGACTTAAGTAGTTTTGATATTGAGGAAAAAGACAGAAAAAAAGACGATGCTTCCGATGCCTTAGGGGTAGCGCTATGCGCATTTTTAACGGCGTGACTATTCCAAGAAACTGTCTCATAAGTCCATATTTGTAGCCGAAAAAGAGAATATTGCCCTCAAAAGCGACTTATGGGACAATTTCTAAGGGGCTGTGGATAGAGGCCCTTGACAATGATAGATGAAAAAATATAATAGGGAAAGTAGATAAAATAAATTAGTTTAATTAACCTAATTATACTAATTGACCTAATCAGATCCTAAATTATAATGTTAAAAATTTAGACATTAGAAATTATTTAGAATAATTAGAGCAATTAGAATAATTAGAATAATTTAAGAAAATGGATGATGATTTTTTATTAAACGTCTTAAGTCAAGCTGATGAAGACGATGTGATTGACGATGAAGATGAAGAAGAAGATGTAAACAGCGACGATAAAGACGGTGACGATAAAGACGGTGACGATAAAGACAAAGTAGATGAAGAACTTAATGATGACCAAGAAGATAGTGTGGTTGACGAAGAAGAGTAGTACGGTATTTGTTAGTACTTAAAAACCCCGGTAACCGGGGTTTTTGAATTCACAAATGCAACCCATTACGCCTCTCGTTGTCATCCCGGGCTTTTGAAGCGAGATCCAGAAGATTTTCAAAAGACCTCTTGTAAAATAAGGATTAGAGCGAAAATTACAGATTTTTAGATGAAAATTTGATAGAATTTTTCGGCTTGCCCATAGGCCCGCCGAAAAATTATTGCAAATTTTCAGCCAAAATATGGAATTTTCAGCTAATCCTTATTTTGCAAGAGGTCTAAACAAGATACCCTGGATTCCCGATCGTGCGCGTCGGGAATGACATTGGGGGTGTGAGAGGTTACCCACAGATTGCTTGATTTTTATAAAAATTAGTGTCTTAATGTAACTATTATGACCATTAGAAAATATGTTACGAAAAAGGGTATAAAAAAAATATTGAAAAGCTGCATTAGTACCTCTAAAAAATTTACTAAATTTTGCTTTCGCATTATAAAAAAAAGAACCAAAAAAAACCGGCTCATAATAGTGCTGGCCGTAAAATACCTTGCATTTTTATTTTTAGCATTTTGTATTTTTATCTTGGGTTTATTTTTTTACTACACCTATGATTTACCGCGTCCGGAAAAATTTACCGAAACCCCTTTTATCCAATCAACTAAAATATACGACCGAACCGGAAAGGTGCTTTTATACGACATTTATGGCGAAGAAAAAAGAGAAATTATCCCTTTTGATAATATTTCCAATAACTTAAAACATGCTGTATTGGCTTCAGAAGATGCGCGATTTTACAATCACTATGGAGTGGATTTCAGGTCAATTATACGGTCGGTGCTGGTAAATATTTTAAATCCCAAAAATGCATTTAAGGGGACTTCAACAATAACCCAACAACTCATACGATCAGTATATTTAAGCCAACAAAAAACCCTAGAAAGAAAAATCAGGGAAATTGTGTTGAGTATAGAAATAGAACGAAGGTACTCTAAGGATCAAATTTTTGACTGGTATTTAAATAAAATTCCTTTTGGTAAAAATGCCTATGGAGCCGAAGCGGCTGCCCAGACATATTTTAACACATCAGCAGATAATTTGAGCTTAGCCCAGGCGGCCACATTAACCGCTTTAATCCCCGCCCCAAGCTACTACTCTCCCTATGGCTCCCATAAGGACTTGCTCTTGCAAAAAAAGGATTATATCCTACAGCGAATGAAAGACATTGGCTATATTAACCAAGGGCAACTTGAGGACGCAAAAAAAGAACTGCTTAATTTTTCCCAAACCACCACACCTATAAAAGCGCCCCATTTTGTTATGTATGTTAACCAATATCTAGAAGAGACCTACGGAGATGAATTTTTAAAAGAAAAGGGGCTTAAGGTCTACACCACCCTTGATTGGGAACTGCACAATTACGCCGAGGAAGTGGTAAAAGAGGCGGATAAAATTAATATAAAATCCCGTGCTAATAATGCTGCGTTGGTGGTAATTGACCCGTATACGGGAGAAATTTTATCACTCATTGGATCAAAGAATTATTTTGGAAAATCATATCCTGAAGGATGCGACCAAAAGGCCGCCAGCAGGTGTTTATTTGACCCCCAGTACGACGTAGCCACTATGGGCCAACGCCAACCAGGATCCTCATTTAAACCCTTTGTGTATGCCACTGCGTTAAAAGAGGGTTATACCCCAAACACCATGTTATGGGACGTAAAAACCGAATTTAACCCAAACTGCAGCGCCGATGGCAGTCAGACCAAAGATCAATACAGCTTGGCCTGTTACCACCCTCAGGATTACGATGGCAGTTGGCGTGGCCAGGTTTCAATGCGATCTTCTTTAGCCCAATCACTCAATATCACATCAGTTCAATTATTATACCTAACAGGGGTTATTGATAGCTTAAAAACCGCCCATGATATGGGTATCACCACCCTGCACGATCCTGATGCATATGGACTATCGTTAGTGTTGGGTGGAGGTGAAGTAACTCTTTTGGATATGACTTCGGCTTATGGCGTATTTGCTACGGAGGGTAAGCGAGTACCGCCGATAAGTATCTTAAAAATCGAGGATAGTAAGGGGAATATTATTCAACAAAATACCCCCCAACTTACTAAAGTTTTAGATACAGAGGTGGCCCGGCAAATAAACGATATTCTGTCGGATAATAACGCTAGAGCCCCTGTATTTGGCGTCAACAACGCTTTATATTTTAAGGACTACCAGGTGGCAGCTAAAACCGGCACCACCCAATACCAAAACGATGGATGGACGATGGGGTACACGCCCTTTGCCTCAATTGGCGTTTGGGTGGGAAATAATGATAATTCTTCAACCACCAGCCAGGGTATTGGTTTGGCGGCTCCTATCTGGCGCAAGGTGATGCAAAAAATGCTCGCTTTGCACCCCAAACAGAGTTTTACCAAGCCCGAGCCGCCACAAAGTAAAAACCCTATTTTATTGGGTCAATTTCCAGAACAAGAACCACCCCATAGTATTTTGCATTACATTAATAAAGATAATCCTCTTGATACTTCTTATCCAAATCCCAACAACGATCCCCAGTATCCATTTTGGGAGGCGGCAGTCCAAAATTGGATTGGCGACACCACTGATACTTCAGGGTAAGTTACTTTGAATTACGAAATAATATTTTTCCCGTCATTGCGAGGCCGGAGACGGGGCGAATTTGTTGCGACAAATTACGCCTCGCGTCTGGCCAGCCATGGCAATCTCCGTCGTCGTTTGGTGGTGGAGATTGCCGCGTCGCGTGCGCGCTCCTCGCAATGACGGTGGGTGTATGTAGGAGCGTGAGGGGTTACGAAGTGGAGGGTATTTCATAATTCATAGAAAGTAAATTAACCACAATAAAAAATCCCAAGAAACTTTTGGGATTTTTTATTACGGTTACTATTGAAGCGATTTAATCGGCATCACTACACAAATATAACTATCGTCTCCCAGGGGTCGCAGAAGACAGGGTCCATCTTCTTTGCTTATTTCTAAAATTACCTCTGAACTTTTCATGTGCAAAAGAGCATCCATTAAAAATTTATAATTAAAAGATATCTGTATCGCCTCCCCTTCTATTTTTGCTTTTAATAATGAGGTGTGTTCGCCAACATCTTGGCTCTTTGAAGATATTTCAAGGTCTTGTTTTTCGGTACTAAGGGAAATTCTCACTTCATTAACCTTACCTGAAAATAATGACGCGGTTTTTATTTGGTTTAAAAATTGGTCTTTTGATACCGTAATATGGGTCTTAAATTTACTGGGTATGATATCTTGGTAATTAGGGTACTCCCCATCAATAAGACGGGAAGTAACTTGGACTTCCGGATGCCCAACCTCTTTCATTAATACTTCAAAAAGTACTTGATTTGGTGAAAAATATATGATCACCGCCCCTCCCCTTCCCTCTAAAATATTCATAATTTCTCGGGCCGACTTTTGGGGCAAAATAAAACTATGCTCTTTTTTAATGGGCTCTGATAGGTGAATATTTTTTTCTGCTAAACGAAAACTATCAGTGGCCACTACTTTAATGGAATTTTTCAGAAAAGAAAAATAGACACCAGAAATTTCCGGTCGGCCTTGGTTCTGGGAAGCAATATCAACCACCTGTGAAATTGCCCCATATAATGCCTGGCTATCAACCTCCAGTGTTTCAGTATTTTTAAACTCAGGGATAATAGGAAAATCCTCTAAGTTATGTCCTTGGATTTTTGTCTTCACATTTCCACACTCAATATACAAGGACTGATCCCTTTGCTCCATAGTTATTTTCTCATTAGGTAAAGAGGTAATAAAACTAGAAAGGAATTTTGCCGGCACCACCACACTTCCTTTGTTAATAATTTTCACCAGCATCCATAATTTAATAGTTACTTCTAAATCAGTAGAAATTAAACTTAAAAAATTATTCTCTGTGGTTATTAACACATTATGTAAAATAGGGAGGGATATGTTTTTACCCACAATTCTTTCACTAATAATAAGGCCTGATTTTAAATTTTCTTTCAACACTTCTATTTTCATAATGTCGTAATTAATAGTTAATAAAATATTATTATTGTTGTTGGTGAAGGTAATTTTAATGTATTTTTAATAATTTTATAGGGTAATTTATCTTTATCTTTTTTTATAATAACTTGTTGATAAATAATTGGAAATCATTTGGTGATAAGGTGGGTGAATTTTTATAGTATTTTTTATACATCAATGGTGTTCAGTTTACTACCGTACTTTTACACAGGTATTCCACTATCTTATTTTAATTTTAACCACATCATCCCCCGTACTGTTATTACGAGGGCCCGCAGTCCCGATTCTATCGAGGATCCTCGATGGCTCCACCATCGGGACAATCTAGTCGTATTATTGAGGGATTGCCACGGAATCTGCGGATTCCTCGCAATGACGGTAGTGATGGTGGTGAGGCGGTAACCCCTCACACCCCCTAATCAAAAAGTGTAAAATAGGATCAGTGACCCAGTGTCTTCATTGCAAGGAGCTCGCAAGCGACGTGGCAATCTCGTCGTTTTGTACGGGGATTGCTTCAGTGTGCCTCGCAATGACGGTGGGGGCGTGAGGGGTTATGTGGGGCGTGAGGGGTTGCTTAACCACTATATACTTTTTGTTTTATCATATTTAATTCTTCAGTGAGTTTATTATTTTGTTGGCATTCTTGGAGTATTTTTTTATGGGCGTAAATCACGGTGGTGTGGTCTTTTCCGCCAAATTTACGGGCAATGGCCGGGAAGGAGTATTTTAATTCTTCTCTTAATAAAAACATGGCAATTTGCCGGGGCCTAACAATTTCTTTGCGGCGGGTCGGGTTAAAAATCGTTTTTTCATCTAAATTATAAAATTTAGAAACAATTTCAATGATTTTTTTGTAATTTGCCACATTAAAGGGAGAAAATACAAAATTTTTCAATAATCTTTTAGTTGTTTCAAGGTTAGGAATTGAGGTGTTGGTTTTATAATATATTAATAAACTATTAAGGGCCCCTTCTAATTCCCTGATATTCTTTTTTACGTTAGAAGCGACGTATTCTAATACATCTTCGGGTAGTTTTAGATTTTTTTCTTGAAGCTTTGTTTTTAAAATAGCAAGCCGTGTTTCATAATCCGGTAGACTAATGTCGGTGATCATTCCGCCTTCAAAACGCGATCGCAGGCGTTCTTCTAGTTCAGGAATGGCGTTGGGCGGCCGATCAGAAGAAAGAATGATTTGTTTATTTTTTTCGTATAGAGAATTAAAAGTGTGGAAGAATTCTTCCTGGGTTTTATCTTTTCCTGCCAAAAACTGGATGTCGTCAATAATTAATACGTCAATTAAAGACAAACTTGCTTTAAAAATATCAATATTATGGTTTCGTATTCCCGACACAATGCTCGAAACAAATTTTTCACAGGAAATATACTTTACCTTCTTTTTTTTGGGGCTGTCATGTATTTTATTTCCAATGGCCTGTATTAAATGGGTTTTTCCCAAACCGACGCCGCCATAAATAAATAAGGGGTTGTACACAGTCCCGACATTTTCTGAAATCGCCAAGCTGGCCGAATACGCCAGCTCATTAAATGATCCGACGACAAAATTTTCAAAGGTGTAGCGCGGATTTAAATTAGTTTCTTTGTTTACCTTAAACTCTTCAAATTTTAATTGCCCGGTTTCTATTTCTGGTTTTTTAGTATCCTCTTTCTGGTCAATTTTTTTTAATAACTGAGGTTTAATAACAAACTCCAATTCTTTTATAGAATTATCTGTAGTATGGATAGTTTTGAGAATAAGTTTATAATATTTGTTCTTCAGCCATTCTTTAGAAAAAGCATTGGGTACGGAAATGACCATCTTTTCATCTTCTCTTAAAATAATTTCGGTATTTTGAAACCACGTGGCAAAATTTGCCTTGGAAATATGAAATTGCATTTGTGCCAGCACTTGTTGCCAGAGTTCGTTGTGGTCCATACATGGTCGCGCAAAAACGCGGAAATTAACGCAAAATTACGCAGTTATTTTTTTAGAAACTATATAATATAAATATCAAATACTGAACCCGCGAGTCAAATTAAAATAGAATAAACCTAGGTTGTTGATAAGATGGGGATAATATGTGTGATACATTTTAAGGTAGACGCACAATAAATTAAACGCGCAATTACACAATTGACTCGGGGATTTTTTTATACTATAGTAACCATATTATATTAATTAAGAGAATTATACAATTATGAGTTTTACGTATAACCCCAAGAAGAAAAAAAGAAAAAAAACCCACGGTTTTTTAGTGCGCAAGCAAACCAAGAAAGGCAAACAGGTTTTGGCGCGAAGAAGAGCTAAGGGAAGGAAGAAGCTTTCGGTGTAAATGTGGAAATTATCAATTATCAATTATCAAGTATCAATCAATTTCTAAATTATCTAATTATCAATTGACGCCGTTATTGAAAATTGGTCATTGAAAATTGATAATTGATAATTTGCAGAAGTGTTGCCAAAAATAAACCGACTTACCAAAAAAAAGGATTTCGATAAGGTTTTTACTGGGGGAAAGGGCGTCAAGCAGGATTTTTTACTGGTAAAAGCTGTGAAAAATAATTTACCTTCCAGTCGCTTTGGTTTTGTGGTCAGTAAGAAGGTTTCACCAAAAGCCGTAGTACGCAATAGGGTAAAAAGGAGATTACGAGACGCAGTTGCGGGTTTATTGGGGGAATTAAACGGATCATTTGATGTTATTGTTATTAGTTTGGCTGGAATCGAGAAAAGAGAGTTTTTAGAGATACAGAAAACCGTCAGTGATTCTTTTAGAAAGATGGGAATAATATAAAATTATTCTAATTTCTAATTAACCTAATTATTCTAATCAATATCCAATAAGTGAATACCTAATCTCTAAACCGTTTTAGGATTTAAGTATTTTAGTTATTGATATTTGATTAGGTTAATTAGAATAATTAGAATAATTAGAAATTAAGTAATAATGTTCCAATTTATTGTAAATTTTTTCGATTTTTTTTTATACTTTCCCCTCTTTAATTTCCTGGTGATTATTTATAATTATGTGCCTGGCCACGATTTTGGCATCGCTATTATTATTCTTACAGTGATTATTCGGATTATTATCTATCCGCTTTCAGTGAAAGCCGTTGCCTCTCAGGCGGCTATGCAAAAATTGCAGCCGCAGTTGCGGGAACTGCAAAAAAAATATAAAGACGATAAGGAAAAGCAAGCCAAAGAGACCCTGGAATTATACCGCAGGGAAAAGATAAACCCGTTTTCAGGCCTTTTTTTGGCCTTGATACAACTCCCTATTCTTATCGCCCTGTATCGGGTATTTTGGAATGGATTAAAACCAGAAGAGCTTTCTCATTTATATCAATTTGTGGTAAACCCCGTGCAGATTAACACAATGTTTCTGGGGCTTATTAACCTAGGCGACCCTAATATGATATTTGCAGTGTTGGCGGGAGCCGTACAATTTTTTCAAACAAAAATGCTGCTTCCCAAGACAATTAAGGGGGTGGCAAAAAGTGGCCCTGATATTGCATCCATGATGCAAAAACAAATGGTATATCTTTTTCCTATTATTACCGTGATTATTCTTATAAAATTACCATCGGCGCTGGGACTATATTGGATTGTAAGCGGATTATTTTCCATGGCGCAGCAATGGTTTATTCTCAAAAGATCAAAAAATATAAAAGTAATTCCCCCTATCTCGTCATTGCGAGGACCCGCAGGCCCGAAGCAATCCCCGTAAAAAAAAGGAGATTGCCGCGCTCGCGGCTGCGGCCGCTCGCTCGCAATGACGACGAGTATATATGGGAGAGGCGCAAGAGGTTACATTTAAAGAATTAGACCTGTTGCGTATTAAGGATTGTTACGAAAATTGAAGATTTTGAGCCAGAAATTTGATAGAATTTTTCGGCTTGCCTAGAGGGCCCGCCGAAAAATTATAGCAAATTTATGGCCGAAATATGCAATTTGCAGTAAATCCTTAATACGCAACAGGTCTATTAATTATGATAGACGATCAAGACATAAAAAATATACGCGAAACGGTGTCAGAATTTTTCCAAAAATTGACGCTACCAGTTCAAGACATTAATATTGAGCATAAGGCCGGCCAGGCCCCAGAAGATAATGCCGATCAAAAAGAAGTGGTTGATAGTGTTACCATAGAGGTGCGGCTGGATGAGCCGCAAATACTGATTGGCCAAAATGGCCAAACGCTATTTGACCTCAATTACCTGCTGCGAATTATGCTGGCCAAAAAATTGGGGAAATTTTTTTATGTATATTTAGATATTAACGACTACAAAAAAAATAAAATTGAATACATAAAAAAAATAGCCAATGATTCGGTGTCCGAGGCCCTGGCGCAAGGAAAACCCATAACCCTGCCCACAATGTCTTCATATGAAAGGAGAATCGTGCATACTGAATTAGAGTCACATAAAGAGGTAATAGTTGAAAGCCAGGGTGAGGGGGCGGAGCGGCGGATTGTGATAAGTCCCAAATAATTTTTTTACAATTCTGTAAACAAAAACGATCCCAAGGGTCGTTTTTGTTTACAGTTACGCCGTCATTGCGAGCCGCAGTGAAGCAATCTCCGTTCAATGTTAGATTGCTTCGTCGTCCTTCGCTGCGGCTCAGGACTCCTCGCAATGAGTATAAAGGTAGGTAACTTGTTGCTAAAAATGCGGATTTCGTGCTAATTTGAGAGTAAATTACAATTAAAATCTGGAATAATATCAAATCAGTTCAATATTATGAAAAAAAAGTTGTCTAAAGTGTGGTTCTTTGAATGTTAAATTATTTGGTCGCACTTCATGCGGTTACCAGAGGTATAGATGTAAAATTTGTAAGCACACCTACACTTTTCATAATCGCAAGAACAAGGAATTTAACGAAAGAAAATGGTTTGAGCTGTGGATTGTTGAGGGTTATTCGGCAAGGCAATTAGTCAGTATTAGCCGTCGTGGAATTTGGAAGATAAAACAAATATTATCTTTTTGGATGAACAAAGCGCCGGATAAAAAAACTCTAAATTACCATCAAATAAAATATTTACTTTTTGATGGGACATATTTCAAACATGAAAATTGTCTAATGGTGCTAATAGACAATTCGAATGGTAAAATCGTAAATCATAAATATTGTATCAGAGAAAATTACGAATATGCAAGATCAATTTTTGAAGAGTCAAAGAGCTGCGGCATTATGCCCATGGCTATCACGGTAGATGGCAATACAAGCGTAATGAGGGCCATTAAAGATGTCTGGCCAGATATTATCATACAAAGATGTTTGGCACACATTCAACGGCAGGGGTTATCATGGTTAAGAAGAAATCCAAAGCTGGAGGCCAGCAAGAAATTAAGAGATATATTGCTATCTGTTACAAAAATTAAAAATGAAAGAGGTAAAAAAATATTCTTAAATACTTTTCAAAAATGGGAAAGGAAATACGGAAAATCGGTGAACCTCCTGTCTTCAAAGGATAAAGTTTTCAGCGATCTTAAAGCAACCAGAAATTTATTGATAAACGCTCTGCCGAGCATGTTCCATTATTTAAAAGATAAAAATATTCCTTCAACCACGAACAAGATCGAGGGATATTTTTCAAGATTAAAAATTATTTACCGACAACATCGCGGATTGTTAAAGGGCAGGCGAAAGGATTTCTTTAAGTGGTATATCTACTTCAAAAATTAGCAACAAGTTACCTACCTTTATACCCGCAATGACGAGGCGTGAGGGATCGCTATAAGATTACTTCGCCGTGGCTCGCAATGACGAGAGGTGGAGATTGCTTCGGGTTTCGAACCCTCGCAATGACGAGTGGTAATACTACGGCAGTATTGGGAAGATATCCACTCTGCAGACGTATTTATTATTATCAAAAATACTAATATCGCTATTTACATCAATATTAGAATTGGTGGGCAAGGGATTGTTAATAGGTGTGCTACCTATGGGAATATTATTGGTGTCCCTGATAAAGTCAACCGAATTAATGAAAGTGCTGCAGGTTTGGTTGTAGGGGTTTCCCTGGTTTTGGGTGTATAAAACCGTAAGGTAGCTTCCCTGGTGGTCGATGTACTGGGTGCAGGGGTAAATATAGGTTCGCTTGCAGATATCCTGGTTTTGACCAAAACCCGGCTGGATATCGCCAATTTCTTTTAATAAATCGTCGGTGTTGGTGTAGGGCCAGCAGGTTTGATAGGTGTCGTCGCAATCAGTTGTCCCATCTAAAATAAAGTGTTGTTTAATAGTGGAAGGTGGAAGGTATTTGTAGCGCGTGCCGGCATACAAGCTTACCCCGGTTCCCGGGGTATCAAACTCCGGATTGCCAGGGTTGTAACCCTTAATAACATAAATATAACTGGCGGGGAATGCGATAGGGTCGCTACCGACGCCTCCCCTATCATCAACCGTGGCGGCAAGCCGGATGCGCATGGGTGAGGCAAGAGAAATTATTTCTGGCCTTATTTTATTAATAATACTGGTTGAAACATTAGCCAAAATAGCGTTTTGAGGGTTTATTAATCCTGCTCCTAATTGATAAGTATTAGTAATACTGCAGATGATGTGATCCCCCGGGTTTATGGTACCTGAGCAATTATTATAATATGTCATTGTGTAACCGCTGACCGATGATTCTTCGACGCGGTAGTCGGTAGGGCCAGTTATAGATAACATCTTTGGGGTGCCGGGGTCATCTGTGCCAGGAAAAGAATTATCTCCCTGTACGGCAGGGCCAGCAGAACCAGCGATGGTCATCCGGAACTGGCTTGATTGCCCATCCAGTGGTCCTCCCACTACTTTTTTTATTACCGTTAACATTGTGTCTGATGGGCTAGGTTGATAGGTATTAGTAATATTGCAATCCGCCCATTGGTCTACGTCAAGAATAATGCCTCCATTTGCATCGCAATCGCTTGGGGGAGCAAATTGGCCGGTATAATTAGAATTAGCAGGTATGATTTCAGAGACGTACAACTGATGACCAGCATAAACTGGTATTGGTACTCCCCAAGTATAGAATTGACCATAATCCAAGTCTGCATCGTAAATAAATGGCAGAAAATCTTCGCTTTTTAAATCACCATCCTTTATAATTTTATGTAACACTAATATTCCTCCCTCCCACCTATTAAAAATAATGCACTCCTTTGTTTCTCCTGGTCCTAAAGGTATGATATTATTGCCGTTACATGCTCCACCGGTTCCGGTATAAGTTGCCTCATAATAATCTTGATAATTTTCAATAATAGAATATGTATCGGGTACAATATTAGTAATTATGGCATCGCCGCTTGCATCTACATTAAATGTATATGAACGAGATGTATTTTGCAGGGTAAATGGTCCGAAATCATTAGGAGAATAATCGGGACTACCATTGTTGTCGCTATTAAATACGGTCTTATGAAAACGCAGGGTTGCTGATGAAGCAGTTTTGGGGCTATTAGTAATAATACATGAATTCGTTTTTCCTACTTCCGCAATAATTTGTCCACTTTGAGTGCAGTCCCCACCAAACACCGGTGGGTTGTATTGGGAGAGGTTGGTACCACTGCCAGCAACTTCACCTACCAGATAATTTCCGGGTGATACATTAATAGTTACCGATGACGTGGGGCCGGTACATGTTAATTCTTGGTTGCTGGCAATTTCGCCATTAATAGTTGCTTTAAAACGACCTGGGTCGCTACTCGGATTACACTGTTTTACTACTTTTATAGACGCGGAACCGGGTGGTTTTTTAGTGTTGGTAATAGTGCAGAGTTTATCATCATCTTTTTGCAGGGTGATAGTTTTACTAGTTCCGCTGGTCGCCCCCGAACCGCAATCAATAGTAGTGGTGTAATCGAAAAGATTGGTATTACTTCCCGCAAGTTCACTGACGGTATGGGTTCCAGTACCCACATCTCTACGTGGAGTAGTGGTATTATTTACACAATCCATATTCTGACTATAAGTCGTTATGCCATCAATTCGCAAGTCAAAGTGACCAGTATCATCTGTGGGACTGCACTCTTTTTTTATTTGCAAATACGCATGTTTCTTGTTATTGGTGATGGTACACCTATTAACACCTACCTTCGCAGTAAATCGGCCGCTTCGGTCGCATTCCCCGCCAATAACTGTATCATATTTAGAGAGATCAGTGGTACTGTTTCCAGGAGCTTCGCTTATGATATAATCTCTTCCCGGTGTTACTTGGGCGCTTGCGCTTTCGCCACATCCTATATCCGGAGTGTTTGGGCCATTCATATTCTGACCGTCCTTTCTCATAATAAAGCGCCCTTGATCACCAACCGGATCACATTCTTTTGTTACAAGAATGGATGCAGTACAGTCACCGCCAAGATTACTGCATTCTGGCCCTTCAGTAAGCCCCTGAACGCATTTGTTTTGGCTATTGCATCTTGGTTTACATACATTGGCAGAGGTGCAAGGGGCGCCATTATTTGACGGAGAACAAGTATAGGTCTGGCTAGGGTTAGTGCTACATTTGCCAGTTGGCGCAGTGCAGTCGGCATCACCGTTGGCAATATCACAACCTTTAACCGTGCCCCCTTCAACACATTGGTTTTGGCTATTGCATCCATAACTATATGTATTAGTAACCGTACAGGTGGCATTTTGGCCTTCGGTTACTTGGATAATATTGGTGCTGGGGCATGCGCCTTCATAAGTTGCCTTGTAGGGGGGCCTGCGCTCATTTTCCATAAATGCATAATAACCTGCTTCAAGCGGTATATCCACCGTACCCGATGGACATAGGTTAAGCCCAAGCCATTCAGAGTGATTATAATCAAATAGACGATAGGTCTGAAAACTTTCGCAATTAGAGTTCCCAACCCCCGCATTATCAACCACTTTTTTTATGGTCAATACTGCCAGTTGCGGTGTGCACTCGGAATCAGAATTACAACTCTTTCCTCCGCCCCCCACCTCGCACTTTTGTGTATCGGTATTACACGTAGGAAGACATTCGCTATTGCTGGTACATTTATTATCGCCAGCTCCACTTACCTCTTGGCAGGCCTGGTTGACGCATTCGTTATGAACAGAAGTTGTACATTCTGAATCAGAATTACAACTCTTTCCTCCGCCCCCCACCTCGCACTTTTGTGTATCGGTATTACACGTAGGAAGACATTCGCTGTTGCTGGTACATTTATTATCGCCAGCTCCGCTTATCTCTTGACAGGCCTGGTTGACGCATTCGTTGTGGGTTTGGGGCAGGCAGTCGGAACTAGTGTTGCAGGCATTGTCCCCCACTCCGTCTACTTGGGTACAGGTTTGGTTAACGCATACATTATGGGTTTGGGGGACCGTAAAATCGCACGAAGGTGAGTCGTTAATAATTGGAAAACACGGGGCTTCGTCTTCGGAATCATGGTCTTCTCCGTCCTCGTAATCAGGGTCGCTGGCCTCATAATTCATAAACGGCTGGCTGCAGGTGCCCTTTAAATCGGGGCTGGTGTTTAAAATAAATCCGTAGCGGGGGTCTCCCTCTTCATTCCCATTAAGAATCTGGGCTGAACGCACCTGGTTTTGAAAACCGGGGGGAATTTGCCCGCTGCTAGTAATGACACGGGTGGGCAGGCCCGTGCAATCATCGGTCTTAAAAAGATAGATCCCCGGCGTTTTTTCGGCCCAATCAAGGTCTTTTACTCCATAAAGAGAGAAGCTAACCTCGTCAAAATTTTCGTCAGTAGTTTCTATGTCTGGTAAATGAACACGCTTTGCCGCAGTATCGTCATCGTTAAACTCTTCGCCCTCAGAACGGTATGTCACCCGCAGAAATTTACCCGGACCGTCTCCTTCAACACACCCCGGACAATTATTCCAAACAAAACTCCCCGGCTTGAAAGTTCTATTAATTATGGATTCGGGCAATGGGGTGATATCATAATCTTCAATATTAAATTGGCTATAGAAACTTCCATCGGCTTTCGCGATTGCAACCGCAAGGGGGTTATTTATTAGTAATTTTTGGGCGAAATTAGCCGTAATGGAGTGTGAATTATTATTCATGGCCTGTCCCTCCTTCGGCTCTCCTAAAAACATTCCTTTGTTTAGAGACACTACACTTGTTTCTTGCAAATTCACCAGCTGGGGATTAATGGTCTCTAAAATAACGTAGGAAAACATCAATAAAATAATACCTAGCACTCCTCCAAAAATCCGGTCCATCGCCTCGCCGCGGGCCCCCGGGTTACCGGCAGAAATTAACATGCGCAGGCCACCAATGGCAATGGAAATAACCGCAATGATTCCGGCCGTTACCATAATAAAGCCAAAGAAATAATTAATATAATCGGGTAGGGTGCTTCCATTTTTAATATCCGAAAATCCCGGAATGTGAGGATATTGCACTTCCAGCGCCAAAGCGCTATAGCTTACCGTTAACAGTAAAAAACCTATCAAAAAAACGGCAAAGAAATAAATTAGTTTTTTCGGTTTTTTAATCATAACTATTCGAATATTTTACCATATTCGGAAATTTTATAACACATCATATTTTCCTTGAACTGTGAATAATGTTTTAAGCTCGTCATCAATCCGTCATTGCGAGCCGCAGCGAAGCAATCTCCGTTCACCGTTAGATTGCTTCGTCGCCTGCGGGCTCCTCGCAATGACGCGAATTCTGTGTCCCCCGTCATTGCGAGGAGTTGCGCCCGCAGGCGTGACGACGAAGCAATCTAGGGTTGTTATGGACATCACATCCAGAAACCGCACTAAAGTTGCCGACGGTTTCGCAATATTGGGCGGCTTGGAGCAAAAAATTTGTAAGGCCTAGCCGTAGCTACGCCGAACAAATTTTTTGTGAAAACTGCCCAAGATTGGCAAATCCGGCAAGACTTGGAGTGCGGTTTCTGGATGTGATGTCCATAGGGCCGCGGCCGAAGCAATCTCAAGTTTTACGCCGCTTTTTCAGCCGGTGCGGCGGGCGTTTGCGGCGCGCTGGTTGGTTTTTTATCCGGCATTTTTAAGGTGCCTGACTGGCCTTCTTCTTGGGAGTCGTTGTTTTGGCTGACTCCTCCACTATCATCTCGTAGTAATCTCCAAACAAGCATAGTAAGCATTGGTAAAACCGCACTAATCCATGGAACTAATTCTACAATTAAACCCCACCCAAATTTCTTTGTAAACCCACTAAGCCCACTGGTTCCTTGATTATTTGCATCATCGGTTTCTGGTGACTCTTTATTTTGTAATTCATATACCCCGTCTTTATTTTGTTTCCAATCCTTCATATCGCTCGAACCGGCTATTTTTTCTGGCGACCCACTTCCCTTTTTTGATTTTCTTTTTAATATGTTGGTTATATCGGTTACTGACATGCGTCCGGTAAGGAATGCCCATGTCAAAACAAACAACAACCCAGTCCAACCAACCAAAGTGCTGAAAATTCCCAAATCAACCCACACCTCAATAAGAAATATAAGAATGGCGGCTATATCAAAGCAGCCGGCAATAATCAGCATTAATAATCCTTGTGGCGATGTGACTTCGCTAGACATAACTTACCAAACTCGAAATTCGAATGTCGAAATTCGAAACAAGTTTTGAAAATTTAGATTTTGAACATTTGAATTTGTTTCGTATTTCGGATTTCGTGCTTCGAATTTAATTATAGATTTTCCTTTAGTTTCCTTTTAGCTTCCTTTATCTTTTCCACCTCCCCCGGGTTGGTAGTAATAATCTGGTCTTCGGTGTAGCTGGCTTTTATACTAATACTGACATGTTTTTTACCGGCAAAAAAGAGTCCCTCCCCTACATTGGCTTCCAAAAGAAGCATTTTTTCCTGTTCAGTTAAATTGAATATATTTTGCATCACGTCAATGGTGGCCGGTGATTGTTTTAGTAATAATTGCAGCGAGGAATTCGTAATAATGGCCTTACCATAACTTGATTTCATAAAGTCCTCTACGTCCTGGGTGATGGTGGTAACCCCCAGCCAGTATTTTCGGCCGCGTTTTACCACGCTAAATAAAAACGAAGCGCCGTCTTCGGACTGGGTCAGCCACCAGGCCTCGTCCACCACTAAAATCCTCTTTTTGATGTGGGTGCGAATAGTGTTCCAAATGTATCGCATGACCATAAAAAGGGCCACCGGCCGCAGTGATTCTTCCATATCGCGGATGCCAAAGACAATAAATGGCTTATCCATGGCAATATTGGTTTTTTGGTTGAAAAAATCAGAAAAAGTTCCCTGGGTGAATTTTTTAAGGCGCCTGGCCAGCGATTCGGCTCCCGCCATGCTTTCCAAAATTTCCGCAAAGTCGGACAGAACGGGTATGTTTTCCTGCCAGGTGGCGGGGTTTGATTGGGCCGTAATATCGCGGATGGCGTAGGTTTCAGTGAGGGCTTCGTCGACAATGCTATCTTCTTCTGCACTCAATCCGCCAAGCATAATTCGCAACAGCCCCACCAAGTTAATAATGTTAGAGCGCAAAATATCTTCGGGGTTTTCTTCCGCTCCGGGCATAGGCAAGTCAAAGGGGTTAATATGGGTATCTGAAGTAAGGGAAATGTTGAAAAAGTCGCCCCCAACGCCATCCGATAAAAATTCATACTCGTTTTCCGGGTCTACCACAATAACATCAATTCCCCACATTAGGTAGCGCAAAATTTCCAATTTTATGGCGTAGGACTTGCCGGATCCCGATTTTGCGAAGACCACCATGTTTGCGTTCTCCAGCGTGAAGCGGTCAAAGAGCACCAGGGAATTATTATGGTTGTTGATGCCGTATAAAATCCCTTCATTTGAGCTTAAGTCAAACGAAATAAAAGGAAATGAAGTGGATAAAGGGTCGGTGTCCATGGGCACGTGAACCGAAAGCATATCCAGACCGTAGGGAAGGGTGGAAATAAACCCCTCTTTTTGTTTAAAGAGCGCCGGTTTTATGTAAATAAGCCGTGATTCAAAAATAGACCGTAGGGTTACCTCAGTTTCTTTGAGGGTTTGAGGATTTTCTTCAAATAAAGTAATATACAGCCCGAACTGAAACATTTTTTCCTGGGCGGTGGTGATTTTATCCCGTAAATTTTCAATGTCTTGGTAAGATGTTTCAAGGGCCGGATCGCGGATAAGCCCCTTTTCCTGGCGCTCTATTAATTCTGAAGAAACTTGGGTCACCTTTGAACGCAATTTCCGTAAAATCTGGGAACTGTCAACCGGGTGGATGAAAAAAGCAATGTTCATGGGAACATTCAGATTGATGGCCGGAGACAGCCAGCCGGTATTTATATACCGGGGGTAGGAGAAAATAAAAAATGACTTTACTATTTTTTCTCCCAGCTTAATATTATCCTGGGTAATGCCAATGTAAGGAGGAGCAATGATGTCCTTGATGTTAAGGGTGTCTTGGCCAAAGATTTTTTCTTCTTCTATTTCTGTCCCCTTTTTATTTTTGAAGAATGGAATAGCCATGATCTTAATTATCAATTATCAATTTTCAAGTATCAATAAATGATCAAGTAATTAATTTTCAATCGCGTTGGTTTTACTGCTTCTGATTATTTTAGAGAATATTAATAGCAGTTCTTGTACTTCTTTCCATAATTTTCTTATTTCTTCTTTTTTCTCAGGATTAGCTCTGGCTAATAATCGCAACCAGTGCTTGGTTTCTTTTATTTCTTTTTTGGCGATGCCAATTTTATGAATAAAATCTTTTTTACTTTCACCTTCTGTGGCTTCGCAATAATTTGCTCCGATAGAGCCACTTGAACCTACTAATTGGGTGATAATTCTATTATTTACCGAGTCACTTTTTATTGATCTTACTAAATCAATTATATTTTCTGCAAAAACCATAGTTCTTTCCTCTAGGTCAAATATCTTTTCCATATTGATAATTTAGTAATTTAAAACTTGATTGATACTTGAAAATTGATAATTGATAATTCGGAATTATTTCAATAATTCCGGTATTATCTCCGGTGAATACCCCACTTCCGCTTCGCTTGGGTGGTGTAGTGACCAGAACAATTCAATTAATTCCGGGGTGGTAAGCGGCACGCTGTCTAATCCGCAACGCTTTAAGCCAAGGGCCAAAAATTCCATTCGTTGCCAAAGCTGGTTTTTGCATTTTTCAAAGTCCTCGTCGCTGATGGATTGCACCGGCCCGCCGGCCTTATTTTTTTTGCCCAATAAATCCGGAATATTGAACTGTTTGGTAATAGCACCAGTACCCAAGATTGCCGTAAGGGCGTAAGGCACCACAACGTAAAAGTTTTTGGTCATAACCGCATCACCCTGCACCAGGTTTTTTATAAACTCTATGTATGAAGCAGTTTGGATTTTAAGCAGTTCGTTGGTTTGCTTTTCTTCCAGAGCGCGCAGGGTGTCTAAGTAGCGGGTGATGTTGATTTTTTTTGACTGCACCACAATCTGGCAGGGAAAATCCAGGGAATTTAAAAAATTCTGGAAGGCATAAATGATGGCCGCGCGGTCATCGTCGGACTTTAAGGCAAAATTAATGGAAGAGACCATTAAAACGCCCCGAATATCGTTGTTTTTAAGGATAACAATACCTTCTTTAATGTCTTTGAATTCTAAAAAATCTTGAGTTGATTGCTCTGCCATAATGTGTGTGAATCTTGAATCTTGTATCTTGTAGCTTGAATAGAATTTTGAATTAAGAATCTAAGATTCAAATTTTTTATCTTTAGTAGCTTTTAAGAGTCCATTTAACAGTTTATTTGCCACCACTGACTGATCTGCAATTATTTTAAATTCATCATTTGATAAATAACCAATATCTCTAGAAATAATAAGTTGATTTTGTAATTCTACTAATGATGCCTGGGCCATGCAATAAAACCTGTTCTTTTCTTTTGAAGACCTCCTTGAAAATCCCTCCGCTATATTAGAAGTCAAAGAAATTACAGCTCGTCTCATTTGGTCTATTATCCCAAACCTTTCTTTATCGGGAAATGTTTCAGTATTTCTATAGACCATTAATACTAACTTATGCCCCTCTTGCCAAGCATGAAGATCGGTAAACCTTCTGATTTTATTGTCATCATTCATGATTCTTTATTCTATTCAAGCTACAAGATACAAGATTCGAGATTCATAATAAAAATAAATTCACTTCTTGCGGTATTCTACTATTTTTTTAGTAGCATCCAGCGCGGTTTTGCCGCCCACTTCCATATCCTTGGCCTCGTACCGCTTACTAGCAAAAGGATATACCGATTCTTTTTTCTTCCATACATACGTTTTTGAGGCGATTGAAAAGGTAATAAAGTGAAGTACCAGGGTTACTACTGAAGTATTATTTACTTTTAAAAATGCGATGGCCGCGGTTATGGTGGCCACCATTATCCCTAAAATCAAAAAAAGAGCAAACGGCAGGGTGTAATACAGCGCAAAACAAACCGCTCCTCCTCCAACGAGGACAAAAAATTGGCGAAAGGTGAGGAAAGAAATAATTTTCCCTTCGCTTTCAGTAAATTGTGGAGTGGAGTATTGTGCCATCGCTAATTTTTAATGATATTAAAAATATGCAATTTCTAATTTCTAATTAACCTAATTTCTAATCAAATCCTAATTTAGAATACCGAATGTCTAAAATGGCTTTATTTTAATTTTTTAATAATAGCATTAAAGATAAGATTTAATTCTTTAGCTTCTTGCCAAAGTATTTTTGCTTCTTTTTCTATTTCTGGTATGGCAATCACAATCATTCTTAGCCAATGTTTTGTTTCCCTTGCCTCTTTTTTACAAATTCCCAATTTATGTTTAAAATCCTGTTTCGATTCAGCATCATCCGCTTCACAGTAATTAGCACCCACACTGGTGCCGGATTTTACTAACTGATTTATTAAAGGTAAGGTAATGACATCTTTAGGTATTTTTCTGGCAAACTTTATTATGTTTTCACCAAATTTAGCTGTTCTTTCTTCTAAGTCGTAGATTTTAGAAATTGGCTCATTGTTCATTGGGGTTTGATTAGGTCAATTAGAAATTCATTCCACAGGTTCCTGGTATGGATCTGCCTTCTTTTCTTCTTTTAGCGTTGGTGGGACTACGGTTTCCTCCTTTTTTTGTTGGACATGTTGAATATCCTTTGCATTATCTTCCACATCTTCAATTTCGGGTTTTTTAAGGTTGGGCGTCGCTGGTGTTTCTTTCGGTTCGGGTTTCGGGATATTTACATCGCCTCTTATTTTATTTAATAATTGTTCTTGAAATTCCCCCTTTTTATTTTCTGTTTTCTTAACATCTGCTTCTTTATTTTTTTCTTTTGATCGTTTTTTTCTATTATATTCTTCCAGTTGATCTTCGGGAATTTTTTCTAATAACGGGATTAAATTATCTACTATATCTATAGCTAGATTTTTTACCGCTTCTTTTGAGATATGCAACTCTTTATGGAGAGCATCAAGAAATTCTGTATTAGAGATTTCTTCCAATATAAAATTCCTTACAAGAGTAGCCACAATATTAATTTTGTGAATTTTATGATTATGAATCCTTTGTATGGTTTCCTCTCGAGTTTCTTCTAATTTGTATTTTTTTTCTATGCCATAAAGAATATCTGTAGCATTCTTACTAAAAGGTATAATTGTATTTTTTTCTTCAATCATATGTATTTAAATTAATAAACAGTGCTATGGTAAAAGATCGATTGCTTTTATTAGCTTATCCAATTTAGTCCATTTATCCAGAGCTTTTTCGGCTTTTGCTACTTCCCCCGCGACCTGAGCTATGTTATAGTCCGCATCAGCAGCTGTTCTCTTTGTATCAAGGGCTGCTCTTACTGTCGTCCTAATTTCCGTTCTTCTGTCAGTGCTAGCATAGCGGAATTCAAGTACTTTTTCCGGAGTCAATGCTTCAATTCTATCTGCGGTAATATCTATTCTGTCAATTCCTCGAAGTTGATCCCCGTCCATTTTAGTTATTGTACTATCGAGGACCTGTCTTCTTGCTTCAGTTGGCGCATTGGCTGGAGCAACGCCGTTAGCTATGAGTCGTTGTATTCTAACTTGATTGAATTCAGCAGCATGGTAATCTGCTTTTTCCAAATCTTCTGCATCAACTCCATTATCCATGGCTTCAGTAAATGCCGTTGATCGACTGGCAACTGGTATAAGGTCAAGTCTTCCCTTTTTAGCTAGTGATTCTACTACTTTAGCTCTTGTTTCTGGATTAAATAGATTATTTTCAATGATATGGGCCTGGTTTGCACTATCTAATTTTCCTACAATATCTGGTAATTTCATTCCATTTATCGCAGCCAACCTCATTTCATCCATTAATTCTACTTGTGTTAGTAAATCAGTTTGTTTTTTATCGCCCAATGCTTTTAATAATTTAACCCTTGTTGCTCCGTCAAAAAGTTCCTCCCCCATTGCAGCCGCAGTTCTAGTTTCTCCGATGATGTCAGCCAAATCCTGTCCTTCTAATCCACTAATAATGTCTTTTAGATCTGATCCATTATCTCTTGCGTCTTGCATTGCTCTAATAATTTCATCCTGATTTAATGCTGATGTTGCTACAGCTGGATTATACGATGAGGAATTAATTTGCCCTTTTCCAGCTAAAGATTTTAATGCTTCTCCTCTGGTCTTTGAATCAAACATATCTTCTCGCACTACTCGATTTTGATTAGCCGTACTCATTTTAGTCACCATTTCATGTGGTTTTAATCCATAACCGTTCTGTTCGCTATTTCTTAATAATCTTATTTGCTCATCATTACTTAGTAGGCCAAACTCTTCTTTGGTCATACTCTTAAGTACTGCAGCTTGGTTTAATCCAGCTGCTTGGGTTAATGGTGTTTCTCTTGCCACGGCAAGTTTCTGCTGAGTGTTCATATCATTTGCTCGTTCTACTCGTCCCTTTTCATCTAATTTGCCAGATTGTCTTACTTTTTTATTCGTATCTGCTGTCCCTCTATTAATAAGCCTTAAACTTTCCCCAATTCTAGTTGCTCTATCTACGACTGCATCTTTTATGCTTGTGGCGGTATATCCTCTGTATCCAATGTTATCCGCTGCGAATTTTCTGGTCCATTTGCCCGCTCGGGCTATTGCATTTCCGCTCCTTTTAAACCCTGCGACGGCGTAGTTGGCCCCAGCGGCTGAAACCTGCAGTGATATAATAAACCCGATGACCAAAAACATTCCCGGCACAAAAAAAGTAAATATTTTTGTAACATCGTTACCTATAAAATCAAATATCTTACCGGGTCCATTACCCTCCGGAAATTTAAAGTTAGCGATTCCTGTTCCCGCTTTTGACATAGCAATATTTATTTTATTTGCCAGGAAAATAAACATGGCGCCAAGAGCCCCGATAAATGCCCATTGCAAAAAGTTATTCAACCACTTGTCGAAAATCATGGTCTTGGTTTTGGGGAATACGTAGCAGGCAAAGGCCAGAGGGGATAAAAGTACTAGTACCCAAAGAGCAAAAATTCTAAATAAAAATAAAAAGACATAGAGATAATTAATAACACCCTGCATAATGTTAAAAAATACATTAGCGAACAGTCTTGAAAATAAAACAAGGGGGGTGTCTTTTGCGGCATTTTTTGAAAAATTTAGCGCAACCTCGAATCCCTGATCATTGGAAAGAAATGCCCATGCATTGCCGTTGCCCAAAAAATAGGAAATAAGCACATTGGAAATATCAATAACTACGCCGCAGATTACCAAAGAAAAATTAATGAGCAGGGCGGCAACGATCAGTTTTACCAAAAGCTGGCGGGTTTCATAATTTTTAAAGCGCAAAATGGTGGCCAGGGCAATAATAACAAGGCCTAACACAATAATAATATTGGCAAAGTCCCTTACAATGGGCCAGCCGGTAGCTATGACTGGGTTATATAACGGATCGGTGCTGGTATAGCTTACTTTTGTCGAAATTACCAAAACCCAGTTTAGTAAGGTTCCCGATATAAAACTAAAGAGTGCGGTCATTCCAAGAATAAGGGATCCTATAATAGTAATAAGTCCGCCAATAATACCGGCTACAGTACCTCTTACTACAGCAGATTTTTCACTAAATATGCAACGGGGGTTAAGAAAGCAATCACTAAACATGTCTTGCCATGAATCCCAGGCAAAAGCAACTTGAGGTGCAATAATTCCTGTTATTACCAATGCCAAAAGCACAAGAATCAATATCTTCTTTTGTTTAAAGATGAAAGAGAAAAATTTGTGCATAGTTAGCGACAGTATAAATTCTTTCATTGTATCACATGTGGGTTTGTAGTTGGTAGTAGTAGTTTTTGGTGGGTGTGGATAATTTTTTTATAAAGCGATCCTAATTTACGAATGACATCCGAATGATCCGAATTTACGTCATTGCGAGGAGTCGCAACGACGAAGCAATCTTATTTGTAGAACG